>JGI994J12354_10003382_pt1 | contig 14953 bp, 10 predicted proteins | sample IntmicLarv3ML3BL_FD_12354 | JGI IMG/M metagenome (IMG submission 12354)
CTGCTGAATTGCTCGTTCCTAGATCTATTCCGATGATCCTTGACATTTTTCTTCACCTTCTTCTGTTATTTTGGTCACTTTGACCTTTGAACATCTTAATACCCGTCCGTTAAGACGGTACCCTTTTTGGAATACTTCCGTTATCCTTCCGTTCTCTTCCCCGGGTTCCACGCAGAATGCCTCATGGAGTGTGGGATCGAACCTTTCTGTTTCTATTTCAGTGACGCCTTTCGACTGCAGCATCTTCTCCAAGTTCATTCTGATCCCGATTATGCCTTGGGTCAGTATGTCCTTCGGATCTGCGTGCTGTAACGCCCTTCCGAGATCGTCGTTCAGATTCAGAAGTTCTTGGATTATGTCAAATGCCGCAAACTTCCTGATGTCTTCGGTCTCGCGCTGCGTACGCTTCCTGAAATTGTCAAAATCAGCTTGCAGCCTCTGGGCCATCTCCAGGTATTCTGAAGCTTTAGCCTCAGTCTCTGCCAGCTTATCTGCCATTTCGTTCTTTTTTGCAGACTTACCAGTCATGTGAGTCACCTTCTTTAAATATAAATGGGTTGGAAGGGGGTGTTACCCCCTTGTAATGTTTATTCGTCTTCGTCCATTCCCGGAGGTATTCCGCCGGGCGGTCCGGAGGGCATTGCCATTCCGCGTGCTGCGATAACGTCATCGATCCTGAGGATCATGACCGCTGCATCGGTCGCTGAGTTGATGGCCTGCTTTCCAATGCGGTAAGGTTCGATGACATTGAGTTTCGCCATGTCTTCAACTTTACCGGTGAACGGATTCAATCCCGCGGCCTTCTTGCCGTTGGAGTGTTGCTTTCTCATTTCGATCAGTATGTCGATCGGATCGAGTCCTGCATTCTCCGCCAGGGTCGTGGGGATGATCTCCATCGCAGATGCGAATGCATCTATTGCGATCTGTTCTCTTCCGCCTACTGATGCTGCATATTCACGGAGTCTCATTGCGATCTCGACTGCGGTTGAGCCGCCGCCGGTGACCATCATTCCGTCTTCTGCTGCAACTTTAACGACACTCCATGCATCTACGAGGGATCTCTCGATCTCATCGATGACGTGGGTGGTTCCGCCTCTGATAAGGACTGAGACCACTTTAGCGTCCTTCAGTCCGGTCACGAATGTCATTTCCTCATCCTGGATGGTCTTGAGTTCGATGCATCCCGCGGTACCGAGGTCCGTTGCGTCAAGTTCCTCGAACTTGTTGACGATGTTCGCGCCTGTGGATTTTGACAGTTTTTCCATGTCGCCCTTCTTCACACGCCTTGCAGCGTATATTCCCTCTTTGGCGAGGAAGTGCTGTGCAAGGTCGTCAATGCCTTTCTGACAGAACACTGCGTCTGCTCCGGCTGCTTTGACCTTTGCGACCATGTTCCTGATCATGTTCTCTTCCTCTGCGAGGAATGCATTCAGCTGTGAAGGGTCGGTGATCTCGATCTTTGCGTCGATCTCTGTTTTCTTGATCTCGAACGGTGTGTCTAATAATGCGACCTTAGCGTTCTTCAGGAGCTTGGGCATGGACGAGTGAACAGGTTCTTTGTCGATGATCAGTCCTTTGATCAGTTTCGTCTCTTCCATGGATCCGCCGGTCTTCTTGACGGTCTGAATATCCCTGAGGTCTGCGGTAACTCCGTCCTTTGTCTTCGTTGCGATCGTTCTGATCGCATCGACCACAAGGTCTGCGAAGAACTCTTTTGATGAGTTGACCTGTTTGCTGATCATTGCTGTCTCAGCGATCATCTTCATCAGTTTGGTGTCTTCAAGTGTAACTTTCTGTGAAACATCCTTCAGTATCTGCTGTGCTTTGTCGTTAGCAAGCCTGTAACCTGCGGAGATGATCGTCGGGTGAACGTTGGAGTCGACCATGTCGATCGATTTCTTCAGGAGTTCGCCTGCGAGGATAACGGAAGTTGTTGTTCCGTCTCCGACCTCTGCGTCCTGTGTCTTTGCAACTTCCACCAGCATCTTTGCTGCGGGGTGCTGCACATCGATCTCTTTCAGGATCGTGACACCGTCGTTGGTGATGATGACGTCGCCCATGGAATCGACAAGCATCTTGTCCATTCCTCTGGGGCCGAGGCTGCTTCTTACTGAGTCCGATATTGTCCTGGCCGCTGCAATGTTGTTAAACTGAGCGTCCTTTCCTTTGTCCCTTTTTGTCCCCTCTTTGAGGATTACGATAGGTGCGTTGCCCATACCCATTTTCTTCATTCCTCCATTTAATACTTGGAATCTAGTTCCTGCTAAAGTTTGTTCTTCTATATAAAGTGTCGCTCGAAAAAAATTGTTAACAGATCACTGTAATACGCATGCCTGCGCGCTATAACAGAATCTATGTGAATAGTATTGGCCCGGAGGCGCGGGTGCAAAAAGGGATGGTTTCTTTGTGCGCCTCCGGTGTTGCGGGTGAAAAAAGTCCCCCTTACGGAAAGACAAATGAGCAGAGAACAAAAAATGGGACCGCCCACAGGGGGGAGAGGGGCGGCCCCGGGACCCAATGAGTTCATCTGCAATTCAATATTCCATCAGACTTTACTTTCACTAGCTAGTATACAATGTAAACTATCTTATAAATAATGAAAAGTTTCCTGAGGGAAACTACAAAGCATTTTTTGGTAGGAAGCAAACTCCGGGCCGCTCTTTTTGAGAGTATTTGACCAATGACCGCCGTGATCTGTTCTTGTTACTTGATATTATCAGAAACTGATTATATAGTCAAAGGTCCATGATAGGACACCATGGACCACAGCTGCACCGTATACAGGACGATGGACTATATTGCAAAGAAATGGACCATAATGATCCTGCTCGAATTGTACAAAGGAGATGAAGAATGGAAAAGATTCTCCCAGATCCGTGATTCGATGAAGGACATCACCCCGAAGATATTGTCCGAAAGGCTGAAGGAAGTGGAAGAAGAAGGATTGATCGAAAAGAAGATCGACGCTTCATCGTTCCCCGTGAAGAGCAGCTACAGACTTACGGAGTGCGGTATCGAACTCATCGACGCCGTGAAAGCTGTCAAAAGATGGGCTTTGAAGTGGAAGGTCGATTTCGAAACGTGCGCAGGACAGGACTGTAAGAACTGTTCTCTGTGATCTCTACCGACGTTGCTTACGGTGTGTTTGGTGAAGAGACACCAAAATCAATTTATCCATTGGTCTGCGTGTTCTCTCATGGACCTTCGTTTCTCCGTTGAAGGATATGTTCTGGAAAGGACCTGCGATATAGGGTATGCATTGGAATGCACGAAACAGAGCGTTCTGCGTTCCGTGGACCCTTTCGAAAAGGATGGTTCGGAATACTGGATGGACATTCTTCTGAGCTTTGTATCAGCTGCATTGGAGGATCCTAAGAATGAAGTATTCGTTCTGAAACGTTCCGACGGGAAACGGGCGGGAATGCTGTGGATGTCACGTTCCAAGGACCAGTACACATGCGACGACACAGGATACATAATGGGAATTTACGTTGAAAAGGAACTGAGAGGTAACGGCCTCGGGAAAGCGTTACTGAAAGCTGCGGAGGGCTGGTGTTCCGAAAGAGGATTGATGTCTGTTACGTTAAATGTAAGTCCTTTGAACGATGCCCTCGAATTGTACAAAGAATACGGATTCCGTGAACGGAGCGTGGTCATGCGGAAAGATCTTCCGGGATCACGAGGTTCTTCCCTCTGAACGGGTCGACACCGGCAATGTACTTCACCCATTCTTTCAATTCCGCTTCATCTGCGTAACCCGGAGTGAAGAATTTCCTTACATTCCCGGTGAGCATGTAAAGGATCAGGACGATCACGACAGCAATGAGTATCCACATCACATACGTGCCTTGGAATGCCGCTTCGATCGGCAGCATCTCCGATAATCCGTAAGTTCCGAGCACGGACATCAGCGTGTATGTTATCGAAAAACGTATCACGCCTGCCCATGCCTTCCTGCTTCCCGACGAGAGACGGAATATCGTTATCACGTAATTCGTGTAGAGAACGAACATTATCAGCATCATTCCCAACGTTACGATCAAGGCCGCCGGCGAAGCCGTTTCCAACGCTGCGGGGATGGCTTCGAACACCCTGTAAAGATAGAAGGACGCGAAGAACATCGCCACCAGGGCAACGGCTATCAGGAGCGGCGGCTGCTTCCTGCCCAGCTGAGGTCTCAGGTCCTTGACCATGTTCCTGCGGAGGACCAGAATACTATTTATGTTATTCTTTGGTTGCATGGATGATGGACTCGGTGAAGGCGTGCAACAGGATCATCATGAACATAACCGATCGTGATCGTTCGGACATGATACTGTATCCGCTGATGATCGCTGTTGTCCTCGTATCATACATCGCCATATTCCTTTACTACACTTTGAGCGTCTTCGGGAAGTACAGCGGAATGCCTCCGTGGGAACATATGTTCGGGGTGCTGGCACTTCTCTTAATGGGCATATCATTGATACTTGCGGTCTTCTACCTGCTGATGGTCAGAAGCGCCAATCATTCCAAGAGGGAATCAGAATTACGGAAGGCGCTGATCGATTATGTGGAATTTTTCGGATCCCGAAAGGGAGCCGATGTCTCGCAGCATCTGAGGAACCTGAAGGGACTGGACGGAAGGTACCTGCGCGAGGAGAGGATAGGTAACCCTAAAAGGGACATAATATGGGTCGCCGTACCCGGGATCCTTGGGTTCATGATGATGTTCATACCTCAGCTTGAAGATTACATCCTGCCGTTGGTCGCAGGATGTTTCCTGCTGTCGGTGATCATTGCCCTGATCGTCATACCTGACGTCACGACATTCGGGCAGAAACATGACAAACGTTCTTTGGAGTTCACAGCCGCATTCAGCAATGCGGTGCGTCCGCTGGATATGAAAATAGTTCCTATGAGCAGAAGCATAGGATACAGGAGCTTCGGCATATTTGCAATTCTCACGTTCATCACATTAGGGGCATTTTCCATCATCTGGACGTATATGATATTCGGTGACATGAACAAACATTTCCAGGAACAATGGAAGTTCGAAGACCATCTTTTCAGAATGGTAAGGGATACGGAAATAGAATATCTGAGAACACGCAGGCCGCCCGAGGAAGAGCTTGTTCATACGGTTTCAATTCCGAATGAGAATGACGGCGAGTACATTTGATCGTCGCGTCTGCTAGCTTTTATCTAGTTTGATATTTTTCCCCATCCAATGGATATACGGCAGGCAGTCAAACTTCTTCTGGTCGGGTTTTTGATCGGGATAGCATTCGCCCTCCCGGGCGTAAGCGGAGCTGTCATTGCCGTTGTGTTCGGAATATACGGACGGCTTGTAACGAATCTGAGCGATCTGAGAACGGGTCTGAAAAAGGATTTCTGGTTCATCATGCTCCTTGGGGCGGGATTGGCTGCAGGTTTTGTGATGTTCGCAGTGATATTCACAGACGCTGTGGAAGCACACGAGTCCATCATCATGCTGTTGTTCTTGGGTCTGATCATCGGTCAGATCCCCGAAGTATGTAAGATCGCAAAGGGCGATGAGCCTGTGAAGACCTCATACGTAATATGGGCGGCCGTCGGTGTGATCGCAATGCTCCTGCTGCTGGTATTGACCGGCGGGGAAGTGAGCGATGTGACATTGGACCGTACCCTTGCCGGCATCACACTTACGTTCTGTGCAGGTGCGATACTTGCAGTATCCGGTATCATTCCCGGGATCAGCGGGACATCCATCCTTTTGGCTGTCGGTCTTTTCACACCGACAATGTACGTCGTCCGTGATTTCGATCCTGTGCTTGCCGTACCGCTGCTGGCGGGTGCCTTCATCGGCATGGTGTTCATCGCCAAGATAATGAACAGGCTCCTGACCACGAAGTATTACGAAACGTATTATGTGGTGTTGGGACTGACCATCGGTTCTGTCATTCTGATATTACCGCAAATAGACACGTCCGTGAACATCCTGTTGGGTATCGCTGCGTTCATTGTCGGATTGGCGGTCAGCATCGCATTCAACATGTTCGGCAGGAATCAGGACCTCGACAGTATCAGTTGAATCCTGCAGGGGTCACCTTCAGGAACTTCTTCACCCATTCATCCCAGTCGTTCAGTATCGTTTCCGCTTTCCTGCTTCCCGTATATTTAAGATGCATTCCTATCAGCGATCTCAGTTCATCGTGATCGTTCACTAACGAAAGCTCCACCATCTCCATGTTGCAGTTCCTGTCGAACATCCCGTCCTCGTTCAGCACATAAGCAATACCGCCTGACATTCCTGCTGCGAAGTTCCTTCCCGTTGCTCCCAGTATTACGACCTTACCGCCGGTCATATATTCGCATCCGTGATCGCCTATCCCTTCCGCAACCGCCGTTGCGCCTGAATTCCGCACTGCAAAACGTTCCCCCGCTGTTCCGCTGATATACAGTTCGCCGGAAGTTGCTCCGTACAGTACGGTGTTACCTGCGACCGCGTTTCCGTTTCCGCTCGGTATTATCGATATCCGTCCTCCGGACAATCCCTTTCCGACATAGTCGTTAGCTTCGCCGATCAGTCTCATCTCTATCCCTTTGATCAGGAATGCTCCGAAGCTCTGCCCCGCATATCCTGTGAAATCCGCTTTCACTGATGCCTTCTTTCCGGACCGTATCATCTCGCCCGATAACATCGTGCCTACGGAACGGTCCGTGTTCTTCAGTTTGTATACCGCCTGATCGGAGGATCCGAGATCTTTGATCATCTTCCTGTCCACTGCATCCTTTGTCGGGTCTGCCTGACGTACGCAATGCATCTGGACCCCTTGGACCACGTCTGTAAGATCGCTCAGATCTGCTCTTTTATCGATGCACTCAATGAGGTCCGCACGTCCGATCACATCATTCAGCGAACGGAATCCCATCTCTGCCAGGATCTTCCGTACATCCTCGGCGACGTGGCTGAAATAGCATACCAGATGCTCGGGTGTTCCTTTGAACTTCTTTCTTTTCTCAGGGTCCTGCGTTGCAATACCTGCCGGACATGTATTCGTGTGGCATCTGCGGTCCATGACACATCCGAGCGCTACCAATGGTGCAGTGGAGAAACTGAACTCTTCTGCGCCCAGCAGTGCTGCGATCATCACATCACGTCCTGTTTTCATCTGCCCGTCCGCTTGCAGCGTGACACGTTCCCTGAGACGATTCAATACCAACGTCTGCTGAGTCTCCGCAAGACCTATCTCCCACGGCATTCCCGCGTATTTTATCGACGATAACGGTGATGCTCCTGTTCCTCCGTCCGCTCCGCTTATCAGTATCACGTCGGCACCTGCCTTGGCCACGCCTACGGCGATCGTCCCTACGCCCGATCCGGATACTAACTTGACACTGATCCTTGCCTTCGGGTTGATGCATCTCATATCATATATCAACTGTGCCAGATCCTCTATCGAATAGATGTCGTGATGCGGCGGCGGGGATATCAGTGTGATCCCGGGAAGGGTGTGTCTTGTCTTTGCAATGACATCGTCCACCTTGTATCCCATCAGCTGCCCGCCCTCTCCGGGTTTCGCGCCCTGTGCTATCTTTATCTGTATCTCATCCGCATTCACCAGGTATTCGGAGGTTACGCCGAACCTTCCCGATGCTATCTGTTTTATCGCACTCCTTGTGTTGCGTCCCCTGACCGTTCTGAACCTCTTTGGATCCTCTCCGCCTTCGCCTGTGTTGCTCTGACCGCCGATACGGTTCATCGCTTCCGCCAGTGTTTCATGAGCTTCTTTGCTTATGGACCCGAATGACATGGCCCCTGTGGAGAATCTTTTCATTATGGATTCCGCGGATTCGACGTTATCGATCGGTGTCTCCGACGATCTTTTCAGAGACATCATATCACGCACGAAGAATCTTCCGTTCTGTGTTTCTTTGAATCGTTCATACGCTTCGTGATCGTTCTCGCGCACGGTCCTATGCAGTTCCTTGACCGCACGCGGCGTCCAGCAGTGCTTCTCCTTCTTCTCTGACGGTTCATGGGAGAACACCGAAGAATGCGAACGTTTGGCCGCGTCCTCTATGTCCTTGAGCGATATCCCTCCGATGGGTGACGGCGTTCCTGAGAAGTACTGTTCTGTCACGTCCCGGGATATTCCGAGCGCTTCGAAGAGGTTCGCGCCTCTGTAGCTCCTGAGCGTAGCGATGCCCATCTTCGACATTATCTTCATTATTCCTTTTTCTGCTGATACGATGTAATTCTTCTCTGCAGTGACGATATCCATCTTCACTTTGCCGTTCTTCACCATATCGTCCAGCACCGCATACGCAAGGTACGGGTTCACTGCGTTCGCACCGTATCCGAAAAGCAGCGAGAAATGCATGACCTCGCGGGGTTCTCCGGATTCTACTATCAATGCTGTCTGTATCCTCTTCCTTTTCTCTGTCAGACGGCTGTGTACCGCCGCTACTGCAAGCACGGAAGGTATCGGAACATTCTCCGGGTCCACCATACGGTCTGACAATATGATGTACGATGAACCTGAATCGACTGCCTTCTCAGCTTCACCGCATATCCTTTCCAGTGCATCCTCCAGACCTTCCGACGGATCGAAGACCATACGTATCACGGACGATCCGAATCCTTTGTAATCTAAGTTCATGATCAGATCCAGTTCACGGTTCGTCAGTATCGGGTGCCTTATCTTCACCACTTTGCAGTGTTCCGGCATCGGATCCAGGATGTTCCAGTGGATCGATCCTGCATACCCGGTGATCGACATCACCAGTTCTTCTCGTATCGGATCTATCGGCGGGTTGGTGACCTGCGCGAAACTCTGTCTGAAGTAATTGAACAAACGCTGAGGTTCCTCGGAAAGGAGAGGGATCGGTATGTCGCTGCCCATGGAACCTGTCGGTTCCTTTCCCGTCTCCGACATGACGGATATGGATGATATGTCATTGTTGGTGTATCCGAACACGCCGGTCATCATCTCCATATCCGAGACTGTCCTTTTCGGTTCTCTTCCGGATCTTAATGTATCGAGTTCCACACGATTCTTCTCCAGCCATTTCCTGTACGGATATGCGAACGAGAGTCCTTCCTTTATCTCGCTGTCCTGTATCATCCTTTTCTCTTTGGTATCGATGATCAGCATTTTCCCGGGACGCAGTTTTCCATTCTCCTTCACATCCTTTCCGCCTATACGGATCACTCCGGCCTCAGAGGCCATTATGAACGTTCCGTCCTTGGTTACTGTGTATCTTGCAGGTCTCAGTCCGTTACGGTCCAGCATTCCGCCTGCTATCCTCCCGTCCGTGAACAGCACTGCAGCGGGACCGTCCCACGGTTCCATCAGAATACTGTGGTACTCGTAGAACGCTTTCAGCTCATCCGGTATGGGATTACGGTCATTCCAGGATTCCGGTATGAGCATCGATAATGTGTGCGGAATGGACTTTCCGGACATTGTCAGGAATTCTGCTGTGTTATCAAGCGACGCACTGTCACTCATGTTCTCCTGCAGCACCGGATACAATTCGCTGACATCAAACCATTCCGAGCGCATGACACTTTCCCTTGCGGACATCCATGAGCGGTTCCCTTTTATCGTATTTATCTCGCCGTTGTGGCAAAGCAGCCTGAAGGGTTGTGCTGACCTCCACGCGGGCATCGTGTTGGTCGAGAAACGTGAATGTATCATCGCTATTGCGGACTTGAACAACGGATCCGAAAGATCCGGGTAATATTGTCTGAGCTGCGACGGTGTTAACATCCCTTTGTACACGATGCATTTGGTCGATAACGAGCAGACGTAGAACTCATCCTGATACGCAAGGAGATTCCCTGTTTTCTTCCTTACCTTGTAGAGTTTGTGTTCAAGCTGTTCCTGCGAATCGTAGCTGGTTATGAACACCTGTACTATCCTGGGCTCACATTCCTGTGCGGCCCTTCCCGGCACTTCGTGTCTTACCGGAACGTCCCTTTCCGCTATCAGATGCAATCCTTCCGCGGCAACCTGTTCACGGAAGACGTTCATGCATTCTTCATACGATGTCTTCGGCAGGAATATCATTCCGGTACCGTACCGTCCTTCCTCCGGGACCTGAATTCCCTTGGACAGTATGAACTCATGGGGGATCTGCACCGTAATGCCTGCACCGTCCCCCGTACGGTCGGAGTTCTCGGCACCGCGGTGGGCCATGTTCTCGTTTATCATAAGCCCGTATTCGACTATCTTCCGGTCCTTCTCGCCGGAGATGTTGACAGCCAGGCCTACACCGCACGCGTCGTGCTCATACTCCTTGCGATACAACATGCGCTTACCTTATGAACAGCATCTCGCGGTATTTCGGCAGGGGCCACATCTGATCGTCCACGATCGTCTCCAGCGCATCGATGTGTTCCCTTATCTCATCGAGATACGGGAACAGACGGTCATGGTATCCTATTGCCTTTTCCCTTTCTCCTTCTATTGCCGCGAGTTCATCGGACAGTGCGGACATCTCGAACGACATCTTCCTGACGGATGCTATGTGCTTCGATATCTCTTCTATTATCCTGAGCTGGCACTTCGCCAGGTCTTTCATTTTGGATTCGGTGAATACGGACTTCATCCTTGACACGTTGTCCAGCAATACGGACTGATATCTTGTCGCTACCGGAAGTATGTGGTTCGATGCGAGGTCCCTGAGCACACGTGCTTCGATCTCGATCTTCTTGCAGTACAGTTCCCACCATACCTCGTTCCTCGCTTCCACTTCGACCTCGGTGAGTACGCCGGTGTCGGTGAACAGCTTTACGGAACGTTCCGAAACGAACGCATCAAGTATCTTCGGAACACTTGTTTCGCAGTCAAGACCTCTCTTCTTGGCTTCCGCTTTCCATTCGTCGGAATAGCCGTTGCCGTCGAAACAGATGCCTTTGCATTCCCTCATGTATCCCTGAAGGACCTCGATCATTGCCTCTTCCGCTTTCATTCCCTTCTTGATCTTCGCATCGACCTCTTTCCTGAACTCGGACAGCTGCTGAGCGACGATCGTGTTCACTACCATCATCGGTAATGCACAGTTAGCCGATGACCCTACTGCTCTGAACTCGAATCTGTTGCCGGTGAACGCGAACGGTGATGTCCTGTTCCTGTCGGTGTTGTCCATCAGTATCTCCGGTATCTGAGGGAGATTCAGCTTGAGACCGGAACGGTCGTCCGACTTGACTACGTTCTTCTTTGTCAGCAGTGCATCTAACGCAGCCGATACCTGTGTTCCCAGGAACGACGATATGATCGCCGGCGGTGCCTCGTTCGCACCGAGCCTGTGAGCGTTCGATGCGTTGATGATCGATGCTTTGACCAAAGCGTTGTTCTTGTGTAACGCCGCAAGGACGTTGACCATGAACGTCAGGAATCTTAGGTATTCTTCAACGGTCTTCCCGGGGGACATCAGGTTCACTCCGGTATCCGTTCCAAGTGACCAGTTGCAGTGCTTTCCGGATCCGTTCACGCCTTTGAACGGTTTCTCGTGCAGGAGTACACGGAAGTGATGCTTCACGGCCACTTTCTTCATAACGGACATGAGTATCAGGTTGTGGTCCACCGCCAAGTTCATTTCCTCATATACCGGAGCAACTTCGAACTGGTTCGGTGCGACCTCGTTGTGCCTCGTCTTGATCGGGATCGATAATTTGTAACATTCCACTTCCAGTTCCTGCATGAAGGCCATGACCCTCATGGGGATCGAACCGAAGTAGTGGTCCTCCAACTGCTGGTTCTTGGCACTCTCGTGACCCATCAGCGTGCGTTCCGTCAACATCAGATCCGGACGCTGCGAGAACAGTGCGGTGTCCACCAGGAAATATTCCTGTTCCCATCCCAAGAATGATGTTACCTTCGATACTGCGGGATCGAAGTACCTGCAGACCTCGGTCGCTGCTTTGTTGACAGCGTCGATGGACTTCAGTAACGGCGTCTTGTGGTCCAATGCTTCGCCCGTGTATGATATGAACACAGTAGGTATGCACAGCGTATCGCCGATGATGAACGCCGGCGAGGAGGCATCCCATGCTGTGTATCCTCTTGCCTCGAAGGTGTTCCTGAGACCTCCGTTCGGGAAACTCGATGCATCGGGTTCCTGCTGCACCAGCAATTTTCCTGAGAACTCTTCCATGGAACTCCCGAGGCCGTTCGGTTCTGAGAATGAATCATGTTTCTCTGCGGTTCCGCCGGTGAGCGGGTGGAACCAGTGCGTATAGTGCGTAGCGCCCATCTCCATTGCCCACTGTTTCATGCCCGCGGCAACATGATCCGCTACCGTGCGGTCCAAAGCTATACCGTTGTCTATTGTATCTTTCAGTGTCTGTATCGTCTTCTTTGAAAGGTACTTATCCATCTGTACCCTGTTGAATACCTTGCATCCGTAGTACTCGGATGTGGACCTTGCGGGTACTTTGAAGGCTATCGGTTCCCTTGAGCTTGCCGTCTCTATTGCTTTGAACCTTATGTTATCCATGATAGGTGATTACGGGACATCAGTAATAAACCTTTTGTTCGATGATATCAAATGTAGCGTTCAAAATGAAGATATTAGACAAATATCTAATCATTATTCAATGCATCATACAAGACACTATTTTTTCATGAAAAAGTTGAAAATTGTGAAACAAATGGACACGGCTGCGTCCGATACGGCATGTTCCTTCGAACGGAATTCGTGCATCGGTTCGCGTCCGGGCATAGAATTAAGTTCAAAACATCCATAACACAAGCAGGAAAACAGAGGGTCAGCCATGGCATTCTTCAAATCAGGCAACGACATGATCAAGGAAGGTAACGACCTTATCAAAAGGAAAGAGTTCGACAAGGCGATAAAAGCCTTCCAGAAGGCATTGAGCAAAGGGATCAGCGATAAGAGAGAGGAGGCCGAGGTCAATGTGATGATCGCCCTCGTTTCGCTCAAGAACAATCTCAGCAACTCGTCCGCTTATGCGAATGTTGCGAATATGCTCAGAGGTCTGGGAGAAGAGGATATCGAATTCGGATTGTACAACGTCACAGCTGAGAAATTAGCGATCGAGTGCGAATTGCTTTTCAGGGAATTCGCCGAGCTTTCCAGATCGAGGGACCCTGCGGGGTCCAACGTCCGCGGTGAGGCTTTGATCAAAGTGGCTCAGGAATACATGATGAAGATGCAGAACGACATCCTGATCATACCTGAGATGTTCGCCGGGGTCTCAATGAACGGCGGAAGGAGAGCACTGAAACTCCTGGCCGAAGGGAACGAGGACCTTGCGGAGAACATGGTGTTCTCGGATCCCCGCAAAGCTGCTGAATTCCAGCAGATAGCTTACAATTACAGAGTACAGATGGGAGAATCCGGCGAGGCCAACAGACAGAAGATAGCCTGTTACTCCAAATCAGCGACGTGCTGGATGTGCAGACGCGACGTCTCCGGGGAAAGGGTGCATTTCTTCCCCATGAGCAGTGACGTCGGTGTCATGAGGTACAAAGAAAGCGACGAAAGCCACCTTCCGTCCAAGAGCAGCGGCGGTGATGCCGTATACGTATGCAGAGCATGTTACAGCGCCATATCAAGACGTGCCGATTCGATCGCGAATCATTATCACAGACAGGCCATGGCGGAGGTCGCGAGAGTGGAAGCATCTCTGAGAGCAGAGATCGCAGCAGTGAACACACGCGTCAATTCGATAAGCTACAGGTGAGAAAATGGATGAGAACGTATCCCTGCGCTGCAAATACTGCGGTGCGCCGTTCGAAACGAGCAGTTTGGAAAAGGATTCTCCGTATGTGACGTGTACATCATGCGGAACGAGTCAGCAGCGTGTTGATGCTAAAGCATACCTTGAACAGATGATGACGTACGTCCAGTCGTGGATCAGCAGCGCCATCCCTACCGGATTCAGCATGTCCCAGGCCGCAAACGTAGATGCGGTGGCGAGACACAACATATTCATGCGCAACATCCAGCCGAGGATCGAATCCGGGCTCATGGAATATAAATTCAACAACAACAGTCTGTTCGCCAACGGTCTGTTGGTACTGCCGTTCATGAACGTGAACATCCCGTCCCCGCCGAAGACGTCCGCACAGGCGTTCGAGTTCAACGCATCGGTACGTTCCGTGTCCGCACTCGCGGTCGACGACAACAGCACTGCATTGGTGAATGAGGCCGCGGTCGTTTCGCAGATATACGCGCTCGTCCTGAACAACACCAAACTGCTGGCCGAGGACAAGGAAGGAAGATACGATCTGATGGCGAACAATTTCAACGAATGCGTCCGCATCATGAAACCTCTGAAAGGTTACGAACCGGTGTGTGAGAGATTCGAATGCCTGACGTTATTGTGCAGCGGCCTTGCGGAACTGCTGACCGGAAATCTCGTCAACGCGGGCCCGAAGGTCAGCGAGGGAACTGCACGGTTGACAAAATGCAAGGAAATGGTCATGATGAGCCCTTCCTTCGGAATAATGCTTCAAGCCGTGGATCAGGAACTTTCCGTTGCCAATGCCATCAACAATCTGATCGGACTGATAATCGCAAATCCCGGAATAGATCCTTTGCAGACATTGGATACTATCCGTAAGGTATCCAAACAGGGTGTGGCCGCACAGGGCAAATGGGCAACGATGCTTTCGAACATCTACCGTTACACAGAGATATTCAGTTCCATCGCAGCCGTATTCTCCGCTAAAACCGGAGAGTCGTCACTCAACGTGGCCGCGGGCGGCGGGAAATATCTGATGCCGTTCTGGGAAGTTGACCTGGAATACAGCTTCCAAACAGGATCGCTTTGGGCAAAGAAGAGCGTTGAAGTGAAGGAAGTTCTCTTCATACCGGCCGATTTCGTATGTGACGTGGGATTCGTGAACAATCCTTCCTATGCGATAACGGACATCTTCTCGGTACGTCCGGAAAAGAGCATACTTGCGGGACTGAAAGGAAGCGAGACCAGCATATCAAGCGGCGAAGGATTGGG
>JGI994J12354_10003383_pt1 | contig 14951 bp, 18 predicted proteins | sample IntmicLarv3ML3BL_FD_12354 | JGI IMG/M metagenome (IMG submission 12354)
AGGAATGAGTTATCGCTGAGATATGGTAGCCGATAAGGTTTGTTCCTCTTGCGGTATGAGGCTCCTCGGGCACGGTAACACGTTCTTCAAATGCCCCGAGTGCGGTGCATCCGAGATAGGAAGATGTGCTCAGTGCCGTGATCAGGGTATTTCATACGAATGCGACAAGTGCGGATTCAAAGGACCGTGAGGACATGGGAAAGATAGCCGCGACTTACGACCTCATGCCGGAAAGCACTGATGTTCCTCTGGATGACGTTGTGAAAGCAGTCAAGACGATCTTGCCCGCAGGTATCGAACTCCTCGAAACGAAGATCGAACCGGTAGCTTTCGGACTCAAGAAAGTTGTGATCGGTGTCATCATCGACGACTCCAACGAAGGCATTGGAAATGCGCTCGATGAAGCGTTACAGTCCATCCCGGGGATCGAGAACACCGAGTGTACTTCAAGCACACTCCTCTAAACTTCAAAAACACATTACTTTTTAGGTTTTCACGGAACAGCGTCAGCGCTGACGCTTTCTTCGATGTTGAAATAAAAAAGGAAACGGGCAGAGCCCGTGTTTACTGGTATGCATTCTTCGCGTCTGCGATGAATCCCGTTTTCATCATGCTGTCCGTGAGGTCGCGTGATCTCTTGATCATGTATTCCGCACGGTCGTAGATCTCCTGACGTGAGAGTTTCAGTCTTGCAACGCCCTGTTCCTGTGCTTTCAGTGCAACTGCTACGGCTTCTCTCGGGAATACTTCCCATTCGCTCATGGACGGTATGATGTAATCTTCCGTGAGACCTTTTTCCTCAGCACACTTTGCCATCTCTTTGGCTGCGGCGATGCACATCTCATCTGTGATCGTTCTGGCACGTACATCCAATGTTCCGCGGAATATCGCAGGGAATCCCATTGAGTTGTTCACCTGGTTCGGGAAGTCCGATCTTCCGGTCGCCACGATCTTCGCGCCTGCTTCCATTGCTTCCCAGGGCCATATCTCCGGCACGGGGTTCGCAGTTGCGAACACTATCGGATCGTTCGCCATTAACTTGATGTACTCCGCAGGAATGGTCCCGGGTCCGGGTTTCGATGCCGCTATAACGATATCGGAATCCTTCATCGCTTCCTTCAGACCGCCTTTCTTTCCCGCTCCGTCGGTCTTCAGGCATATTTCCCATTTCTGCCTGAAGTCCTTCTGAACGTCTGTCCTTTCTGAGTTCAGGATACCTTTCGAGTCGACCATACACAGGTTCTTCGGTGAGAAACCGGTTGCGAGAAGGAGCCTTGCGATGGCGATGTTCGCTGCACCGGCACCGACCATACAGATGTTGGCCTGTTCCATCTTCTTGCCGACGAACTTCATTGCGTTTATTGCTCCCGCGACCTCAACGGTCGCTGTTCCCTGCTGGTCATCATGCCACACCGGGATCTTACAGTCCTTTCTCAGTTCATCGAGAATGTCAAAACATTTCGGCATTGAGATATCTTCAAGATTTATACCGCCGAATGACGGTGCTAACAAACGAACGGTCTCGATTATCTTATCCGGATCCTTTGTGTCCAGACAGATAGGAACGGAATCCACACCGCCGAGGTACTTGTACAGCATCGATTTCCCTTCCATAACGGGCATCGCCGCTTCGGGTCCGATGTCTCCGAGCCCGAGGACACGGGTACCGTCCGATATCACTGCGACAGTGTTCCATCTCCACGTGTGTACGTACGATTCTTCAATATCCTTGTTGATCGCTTTGCACGGCTCGGCCACACCGGGGGAATACCATATCGCGAAATCGTTGAAATTGCGTACAGGTGCTTTCGGGACCACCTCGATCTTTCCGCCATAGAACTTGTGCATGATCATTGCATCTATTCCGGGCTGCTTCGCCTTTGCAAGACGCTCTTCTACCGTCATGTTGTCTTTAACCATTTTGAATCCTCTCCTTGATTTCTACGAAATTCGTAGTATATCTTCGAAATACAAACACGTAAAACAAAGTATTCATATTTATAAGTAATCAAACATTACCAATTCGAAAGATGTCTGAAATTTCAGTTACCCTTATCGACGGGTATATCGACGATCCTGCAGCATTGGGTGTTCCTCCCTATATCTCACCGATGGTCAGAGCATGCGCGGGCGCTGCAGCGGATGCGGGTGCGTCCGTTCAATACGTGACAGCGGACATGATCAGAAATACCGGGATCATTCCGGAGGCGGATATCACTGTCGTCCTTTCCGGAAACACCGTTCCGGGAAAATACATCAGGTCCATGCCTCTCTCCGTGCGCGAACTGAAGACAGCAGCAGAGAGGATCAAGGGATGGAAGATGCTTGGCGGCTCTGCTGCATCTTCCGATGCTGCCGACTTGTTCAATATCGCTGTCGAGACCGATCTGGCCGCAGTGCTTTATGACGGATTATGCGGAAAGGAGATGAACGAACGTTTACGAACACTTGAGGAATGGGACCGGTGGATGTTACTGGGCGCAGATATCGTCAAGCAGCATCAGGATTATCCTGTTCCACTTGTAGCCGAGATCGAAACGTACAGAGGATGCCACCGATACCGTTCCGGAGGATGTTCGTACTGCATCGAACCGCTGAAGGGCAAACCGTTGATGCGTTCGCCTTCCGCCATCGTTCAAGAAGCAAAGAAGCTGAAAGAACTGGGAATAAGGAACATAAGGATCGGCGGGCAGACCTGCATAATATCATACGGTTCCGAATCTGATTCGGAAATTCCTGAACCATCCCCTGCTGCCGTTGAAGAGTTGTTTTTCGGTCTTAAGGAATTGGAATTCGATGTTCTTCATGTGGATAACGCGAACCCTGCGGTCATCTCCAAGTATCCGGAACAGTCTGAAAAGATATTGGGAATATTGAAGGAATGCTGTACTTCCGGAAATGTGCTGGCACTTGGTATGGAAAGCGCTGATATCAATGTTGTGAAGAAGAACAATCTCAACGCAACTCCGTCACAGGTACTTGATGCCATAAGATTGATAGACCGCATCGGATCCGAACGCGGGGAGAACGGGATGCCTGCACTTCTGCCCGGGATCAACATCATATCCGGACTTGACGGTGAGACCTCTGATACGAACAGGAAGAACATGGAATTCCTTGAATCTGTTCTGCAGGAAGGATCGATGCTGAGAAGGATCAACATACGTCAGGTAATGAACATAAGACGTGATTTTTTAACGAAGACGGATCAGAACGATTTCAAAAGATTCAAATCCGCGGTCAGGGAGAATATAGACAGAAAGATGCTGGAACGTATCGTTCCCTACGGAACGGTACTCCGGAACGTCTATATGGAATTGGCCGACGGGAACGTGACGTTCGGAAGACAGATAGGTTCCTATCCGCTGTTGGTGGGCATACCGTATCCCGTCGAGACTGAAACGTTCGTAGATGTGATGATAACGGAATGGGGATTCCGTTCCGTTACCGGCATTGAATATCCGTTCAGGATAAACACTGCATCTATGACCGCAATATCGTCATTACCGGGGATCGGAAAGAAACGTTCCGTAAGCATAGCAAGGAACCGTCCGTTCAGGAATATGGATGAACTTTCCCGAGTGATCAACGACGACAACATTTCAGAAAATCTCAAAGGAATAGTATCATTCGAAGAAAGCGGTTAGATATATCCTATCCTTTATCGTTGAACATGGAGTACCTTCGCGAGGCTCGGTTTCCTTTTCTGAAGGAATCAGTACGTATTGCCGAGAAGAACGGTGTCGATCTGATCGTATTGGCATCGTCGGTATCGTACGCAGCAGCGAGGGCAAGAGGTCTCGAAAGGGTAAAGGATGCATTGAGGAGTTCTGAGGTCTCGTACATTCCGTTAACGGGAGCATCGGATTTCAACAGACTGACCGAAGTTCTTTCGTACCCATACGCAAGGCTCCTCGTTTCCGAAATAAACGACAAGTTCCTAACAAGACGATATACGTTGGGCGAAGCCGTACGCATGAAGAACCTGCTGAGCGAGAAGGATATGCGCAGGGAGGACATCCTTGTGGTTTCCAAAGAACTCGGTGTGAAGGCCGCGGATACCGGGAACGAACTGAAGATGCACTTCGCCGATTATATCAAACTGACCGCGAGGATAAAGAGTCAGGATTGGAAATTGGTCAACAAAGAACTGGATAACGGCTACGTTACGTTACCTGAGGACCGTTTCTTCCGTGTCCTTCAGAATGCTTTACATGATAAACTGGAAAGCGAATTACCATTGAACGTCCCGGAAGGGATCAAAGGACACATCAGAAAGGATGTTGAACATTTGACGCTGCTTCTTGAAGAAGCGAAAAAGAAGTTCAGTCCGACAGGAGGCGGTGATGTTAAGATCGAACTCTTCCCGCCATGCATGAGAGCGATGCTCGCCGGAGTCCAGAACGGTGTGAATCTGCCGCACAGCGGAAGATTCGCTTTGGTGTCGTTCCTTCACGCACTCGGAATGAACTCGGAGCAGATACTTTCGTTATTCTCGCAGTCCCCGGACTTCGATGCTTCCAAATCATCGTATCAGATACGCCACATCACAGGGGAACTGAGCGGCGGTCAGGAATATACGCCGCCTGAATGTTCAACGATGAAAAGCTACGGGATATGTTTCGATCCCGACGCATTGTGCAACTCCGGGAAGATGAACCATTCTCTGAACTATTATCGAATAAAAGCAAATCCCCGCGGACCGGCTCCTCCGGCAAAGGATTAACTCATTTTACGCCAGGTGACGATCCCTCTTTGTACCGCTGTCAAGTTACCGACGACAGCGAACCACAGCATCATGATCTCCATCCATGTTATGTTGAATCCCAGGATGTCAAAGGAACCGTGTCCCAACGCAATGCCGATGAACTGCAGTATCGGGAACAATGTGCTCAATACCACTCTGTCCGCCCTTCCCAGCAATCCTGCGTACAGCCTCGGAGCACCGACGGCCTGCGCCTGCGTTCCCATGTATGACGTGAGAAGGACACCGACCAGCGCAACCATACCGAGATACGGATTGCACCATGCGCTTATCGCAACACCGCCGATCATGAACACGTCCGCATACCGATCGAACACGTGGTCCAGGTAATCCCCTTTCGGCGACGCTTTGCCGGAGATCTTCGCCACCTTTCCGTCCAATGCATCAAAGTATCCGGAGATGATGACGACCAGCGCACCCACCAACAACAGATAGTGGGTTTCAAAGCTCAGGTACATCAGCAGTCCTGAGATGAATGCCAATATCAGGCCTACCCACGAGATCATGTTCGGGTTCACGTTCTTCAGCTTCTGAGCTACGGGAGTTAATGCGAAATCCACTTTTTTCCGTTGTCCGTCTAGAACCATTTGACCATCTCCTCGCCCCAGTTCACTGCTCCCGGTGCATATTTTCCATGACCGTCGGCAACCGCATCTTCCAGCTGGGATAAGACTGTATTGGTGTCTGCGTCTGTATTATCGAGTTCGATGACCGTCTTTCCCGTGTCTATGGATTCACATAGGATTACGTCAAGGGCTTCTGCCTGAACATTCTCTATTATCTTCGCTTCGCTGTACCCGCGCTTCTTCAGACGTTCATATAATATCGAAGGATTACATCTGAGAACAACGATCATCTCACAATCCAAAAAGTGAGAAAGGTGGCCGTCGCAGAAATCCGCAGAGCTATGTGCCAGCTTCTTCCTGAGCTTCTTGATGTCCACGTCAAATGTATCACGTGATCCGTCGAAGTCATCCAACAGGCCGTTCTCTTTGATGAATGCGTTCAGGTCAAGTACATCATACTTTTTACGAAGTCCTTCTGCTATCGTTGTCTTTCCCGTTCCGGGTGTTCCGGTGAGAGCGATCATGATATCCTCGTAAGTTCGCGGTCAGCACGCTCCATCACTTCATCCCATGTCGGTATGTTGGAAAGAGCACCTACGGCTTCGACAATGAATGATGACGTTGCCGAAGCGATGATCAAAGACTCTTCTTCCGAATACCTTCTGAACAGTCCGGAGTAGAATCCTGCGCGGTATGCATCGCCTGCGCCTGTAGGATCCTTCACTTTCCTGCCCTTGATCGCAGGAACCGTTACTTTACGTCCGTTGAAATATGCGTCGGAACCTTTCGATCCTTTCGTACATACCGCTATTTCCTTTCTGATCTCGGAAAAGGAATTCACGCCCAAATATTTCATAGCAGACTTTGCCTCATGTTCATTGCAGAACAGGATGTCAGACCTTTCGAACGCTTTCTCGAACAAACCGTCGGTCCATTTCTCATGGATCTCCTGCGCAGGATCGAAAACGATCTTTCCGTTCCCTTTGAGCTTGTCCATCAGTTCAATGTAATACTTCGGCTCGCCTGTTGAGAAATGTACGTATTCGGATCTTTTCGCATTCTTGGTCAGTTCGATGTTCAGCGAGGATGCGCATCCCTGCGGACCTTGCATGAACAGCACCTTCTGATCCATGCGGGAGTTGTTGATGATCATCGCCATTGATGTGTAGTGATCCTTAAGCTTGATCAGTTCGTCAATGATCACGTTCTTTTCTTTCAGTATATCTTCGAATTCTTTCGGAAAATCAGTTCCTACGAATGCACACACGGCGGTCGGTGTTCCCAACGATGCGGCAATGACGGCAATGTTCGTTGCCGTTCCGCCCATCTTCAGTGTCTTTTCCATTACGTCAACGGAAGTATTATTCTCCGGAAATTCATTCACAGAGATTATCTGATCTATCGAAACGTGACCGTATACTGAAAGGAACGGTCTCACGTACCTTCCTCCCATCCCCTTATGTATTTCTGCTGTTCGTCTGTCAGCGAATCAATGGAAACGTTCATCGTTCTCAGTTTGATCCCTGCGACGACCGAATCCAATTCCTCCGGTATGGTATGAACTTCATTTCCCAGTTCGGAGTGGTTCTTCACAAGATATTCCATTCCGAGTGCTTGAATTGCAAAGCTCATGTCCATGATCTCCAGGATGTCCCTGGCCTGCAGCGAGGTTCATCAGGCGTCCGTCTGCCACCAGATACAGTGAGCGGCCGTCCTTCATCCTGTATTCATCGACGAATTCCCTTACTTTTGATACTGATGTTGCTTTATTCAATGCATTCTTGTCTATCTCGTTATCGAAATGGCCTACGTTCCCTAGGATACAGCCGTCCTTCATCACTTTCACATGCTTTTCGGATACGATGTGTTTGCATCCTGTTGCTGTCAGGACGATGTCTGCGATCTTGACGGCGTCTTCCATCCTCATCACTTCGAATCCGTCGAATTTTGCTTCAATGGCCCTTATCGGATCCACTTCCGTTACGATGACGGACGCACCGAGACCTTTTGCTCTCGCTGCTATTCCGCGTCCGCACCATCCGTATCCTGCTACGACGACTTTCTTACCTGCAACTATCAGATTCGTGGCGTTCATCCATCCGTCGAATGTTGACTGTCCGGTGCCGTAACGGTTATCGAACAGGAACTTCATCTTTGCGTCGTTGACCGCTATCACCGGGAACTTAAGCATCTTGTCTGCGGCCATGGATCTCAGACGGACCACGCCGGTGGTCGTTTCTTCGTTCGCTCCTTTTACGTTTGCGAGAACTTCTTTCCGGGAAGTGTGGACCATTGCAATGAGATCGGCACCGTCATCAATGATGAAATCCGGTTTACCGTCTAGAACCGCGTTGAGGTTCCTGTAGTATTCCTCGTCCGTTTCTCCTTTCTTGGCATACACTTTCAACCCCGCATCCTTAAGCGCCAACGCCACGGAATCGTCTGTCGACAACGGGTTGCATGACGCCAATCTTATATCAGCACCTGCGTCAGCTAAAGTAAGTGCCAGCACACCTGTCTTCGCTTCCGTATGCAGCGCCATTCCTATACTGAGACCTTTGAACGGTCTCTCTTTTCTGAACCGTTCCCTTATCTCTTTGAGCACGGGCATGTGGGATTCCGCCCACTTCAGCCTTAACTTTCCTTTCTCAAGTAATTCATTCATTTCGATCCAGCCAAATTGTTACGGATGATATCAACAAGGTCCTGTCTGTTCTTGGGATTGTTGAATTCTGTTATTATTCTATTGATCTCTTCCTTCGGCATCTTCTTTGCGAATCCGATCATATTCTCGAGCGCACGGGACATCTCATCCGAAATGGAAACGGAAGCACATACCGAAGTACGTGACAACGGGTTCAGGTCTATTGATATTACGATCTTGTTCATCTTCACCAGCGCTTCTGCGCGGTCTCCGTCCTCTATCGGTACGAGAATGACATCAGAATTGAATATTCCTTCCTTGGTGCATAACGCACGATCTGATGAAAGATCGGGTATCCTTTCGTTCGGAAATTCTCCCAGCACATCAGGCGCGCCTTTTTCCTTCATATACGCTGTCAGTTTCCTCATTCTCTCTTCCGTTCTGTGGAAGATGTTCACTTCTATCTTTGCGTTGACGGCTCTCGCAAGTTCTATCAATCTTTCCGCATCCAATGCTGCGGCGTTACCGTTAACGCAGACAACGGGGTTCTTTGCATTCAGTAAGTACGCAACTGCCGCTTTCTCTGCGGTCAGAGAAGGTTCCAGCGATCTTTCGCCCATGAGATAGTCGAACGCTTCTCCGCGTCCGTGGGATATCAGACCCGTGGGTGTCACTAATCCTTGCTGAACAAGTTCCGCCAATCTTTCCCGCGTCATTAACGAACGGTATCGAGGATGATCCTTAGGTATCACGATATCGGATATGACGGCATCCTATCTTTTATTTTCTCTTGACGTCCTGCGAGTACACGAAGGCTCTCTTCACAAATCCTTCACGTTCATAGAAACGATGCGCGTCCACTCTGTATAACGCAGTGTCAAGTTCGATCGCGACACAGTCATTTTCTGACGAATACGATTTCAGGCGTTCTATCATCTTCGAACCTATCCTGCATCCTCTGAACTCACTGTCAACTATCAGCGTTGTTAGGTAACATATCCTTCCGTGATTGTACAGACTGTTCAGGGACATTCCCGCACAGAACGCCGCCACTTTCCCTGAGACCTCGGCGCAGAAGTTGTAATATTCCGGTCTTTTCAGGGAATCCGTAAATGTTTCCATCATCTTCTCTTCATTGAGATCGCGTCCGGGCCAAAGCTGCTTCAGCAGACCCATTACGACATCGGCATCATCGGAAGAAGCGTTCCTGATAAGGACGTCCATACTCCTGAATGCATCTGCGCTGATTTAAACATTGATTTAAGTAATTCTACGTATTCGGTGTGCTGTGCCTGTGAGAATAGTCCTTGTCGGTTCTAAATACGAAGGAAACGTGGGAGCGATAGCCCGGTCCATGACCAACTTCGGACTTGATGAACTGTATCTTGTGAACCCGTGTCAGATAGGCGATGAGGCATACATCAGATCGACACACGGTTCTCCGATCCTTGACAATGCGAAGACCGTCGATTCCATTGAAAAAGCAACGGAAGGGTGTTTCCTGATCGTCGGGACAAGCGGCATAACCACGAAGGGAAATGCAAATTACGTCAGAGTCCCGATATCTGTGAAAGAATTTGCTGAACGCGTTTCCGATTACGAAGAGAAGATAGCGATACTGTTCGGACGCGAGGATATAGGTCTTCTTCAGGAAGAGCTTGCGTTATGCGATCTCCTGATCACGATACCGTCCAGCGATGAATTCCCGGTGCTGAACATCTCTCATGCTGCCACCATCGTAATGTACGAATTATTCAGGAAAGAACTTGCACAGCCTATTCCCGCGGAGGAACAGGAAAAGGAACTGATGTTCGAGTTCTTTGATGATCTTCTCGACTGTATAGACTATCCGGAACACCGCAGGCCGGGAACGAGCGTGATGTTCAGAAGGATGATGGGTCGCTCGATACCAACGAAGTGGGAATACAATACGATCATGGGTGTATTCGGAGACGCTTCCAAGACTATCCGAAGGTCTGGTCGCAAACGGGAGTGAACATCACCGTGACCGCTTTCTTTGATGCTGTGCGTTCGCATATCATCTGCGGTTCGAACCCTATGCTGGCACATACTTCCTTTACGTCCCCTCTGTCCGTGGATCTGAGTATTCCTTCCATATACAATATCGTCCCTTGCGGTATCGTTGCGGAATGATCGAACATAAGATTCTCATAGGAGATGAGCGCAGACTCGGTAGGTTCCGTGTGTTCTGCAACGCCCACCGTGAACATTCCTTTTTCTTTCCACGGGATCGCCATCATCCTTACTGCTGAAACGCATACCATCTCGTTCAATGCTCTCAGCGTTTCGTCAACGCTCAGCCCGGGATCGATCGTCTCGATACGGCTTCCGTCCAGGATAATAAGGGAATCCGAGAATTTGCGAATGTTCTTTATCGCGTCCTTTGAGACTTCCATACGCTCCTTTTCGAATGACAGCGGTAATGTTACAACAGAGATCACATTGGAACCGTTCTTCTTCGCCATCTTAGCTATCACCGGCAATCCTCCGGTTCCCGTTCCTCCGCCCAGTCCGGTCATTACTATAACGTCAGAATACGGCCGCAGTTTCTCTCTGATGACCTTACGCGCCTTCATTGCGCACGATCTTCCTTTCTTCACATTCCCTGAACAGCCTTCTACGTTCCCGATAAGTATCCTTTCTCCGGAACGGGACCTCACTAACGATCTGTGATCAGTGTTCACGGTAAAAATATCAACATCGGACAAGGTGCTGAGACGCTCTGCCATGTTGCAGCCGCTTCCTCCGCACCCGACCGCAGCGAACAAGGCATCACCTTGAACCTGCCCTTACCCTTGTGTATTCCCTCACTGCATTTCGTATCGCATCATCCAGCGATACGGAATCACCGTCCCTGACCAGGGATTCCAGTTCCATGACCTTGGTCTTCGGCAGTTCCACTGTCACTTTTTCAATGTTCTCAGGGGTAAAACGATTGCTGATGAATTCGTCGACCGCTTTTCTGATCACATCTGAGATGTTTCCGTATTCTTTACCGTCTACCAGCGTTTGAAGCAAATAGACGGTCTCGGACTGCATCCGTACTGTGACCCTCTCGGCAGTGTTCATCTGTCTGCTATCTGTCAGACAATATTTAAGTTCTCTCTGTTATTCATCGTTCATTCCGAACGATTTGCTTCAGTTCGGCCATCAGCGTTGAAGGATCATCGGATATCATGAACTGACTCATGATACAAACTCCTGATGCGCCTGCTGCGAGAACAGATGAAATGTTATCGCGTCCGATCCCGCCGATACCCAGTACCGGAATGCTGACATTCTCTGAGATGTTCCTGATCTCCCTTAACCCTTTTGCAGGCATTCCGGGTTTACATGAGGTCTCGAAGACATTTCCGAATATCAGGTATTCTGCTCCCAGGGCTTCTGCTTCCTTTGCTTCCTGCAGCGAATGTATCGACACGAAGGTCGTAGATCCTTTGTGGATATTCTCCAAGAACACATCCATAGGCAATTGTACATCCTTTATCCCAAGTTCCCTTGCTGTGTCAACGAAGGAATTCACACATAATCTTACGTTATGATCTTCACATATCCTCTGACACTCTGCTGCCAGTTCTGTGTATTCCTTCCTCGGAAGATCCTTTTCCCTCAGGATCAGCATGTCCGGTCCTGCCTCTGCGATCCTTCTTATCTGTTCGAGGAACGGTCCTTTGCATATCATGCGGTTTGTGACTGCTGCTATCATACTCTCACGTAATCGTTGAACACCGGCTGCATTCCTTTCTTCTGCAGTGCCTTCCTTATCTCTTCCACGTCCCTGGTGTCTGATATCTCGAACTGTTCGTCCCCTTTCTTCTCATTCCTTCCGATACCTACGGAAACTCCGGCAGAGATACGTGTTGCGCACATTCCCACTATGTTGTCTCTGAATTTCGGACTCTCCCTTGATGATATCGTTTCACCTGCGAAGGGCATGAAGATGCGGTATGCTAACGCAATTTGAAGTAATTGCTTCTCGCTCACGCCGGATGTTCCCGTGCCACCGTTCACGAACGGTCTCAGTCTCGGTAATGAGAACGATATCTCAGCATGGGGATACTTCCTTTGCACCAGATATCCGTGAAGAGCGCATGCGAATGCATCCTTCATGGGATCCCCCAAGCCGAGAAGTGCACCGAATGCCACACCTCTCATCCCTCCTCTGAGCGCACGTTCCTGTGCGTCGAATCTGTATCGGAAAACTGTCTTGGGACCTTCCAAATGGAACTTCGAATAAAGGTCTGGGTCATAGGTCTCCTGGAACACTGTGACGTAATCAGCACCGCAGTCCCTGAGATATTGATATTCGTCGGTATTCAACGGATATACTTCGAGCCCGATGCTCCTGAAATATCCCTTTGCTGTTCTGACGCAATCGCCTATGTACTGGACACCGGACATCTTCCGTGATTCGCCGGTCAGTATCAATATCTCCGTAAGGCCGGATGCTGCGATCGTTCCCATATCCTTTTCAACATCTTCCGCTGAAAGCCTTGCTCTGTGTATATTGTTGTCCTTGTTGAATCCGCAATAAGTACATCTGTTCTCGCAGTAGTTGGAAACGTAGATCGGTGTGAACAGACAAACAGAGTTGCCGAAGAACCTTGATGTTTCTTTCTTTGCCCTTACTGCCATCTCTTCCAGGAACGGTTCTGCCGCCGGAGACAGTAATGACCCGAGATCCTGAATATCAAGGCGTTCTTTGTTCAATGCGTCCGTGACGTTCCGTTCACTGTAACGGAGTTGATCGAATTCGGATGTGTACGAAAGGACCGTGTCCATGATGTCAGAATCGATCGATTCCATCCCGAGATGCTTTTCCTTCGGCATGTTCACTTTTCCTCTAGGAACCCGGTCAGAGGACTGGAGGCTTCACCCTTTTGTTCAAGCACTCTTCCCAACCCCGCCAAGCAGGCCGACCTTCCCGCTTCAATGGCCATTTTGAATGCCGTTGCCATCTTCGGAATGTCCCTCGCGGTCGCTATCGCAGTGTTGGCCATGACCGCGGCACATCCCATCTCCATCGCTTCGCATGCCTGTGACGGTCTTCCGATGCCTGCGTCGACTATTATCGGAAGATCGATCTCATCTATCAATATCCTAATGAAATCTTTTGTAAGGATGCCTTTGTTGCTGCCGATGGGTGCGCCCAGCGGCATTATCGCGGCTGCTCCCGAGTCTGCCATCGATCTTGCTGCGGACAGATCGGGCATCATGTACGGCATCACCGTGAAACCGTGATCGTTCAGTATCTTTACCGCTTTTATCGTTTCGCAATTATCCGGCAGGAGGTATCTGGAGTCTTTGGTCACTTCCACTTTGATCATATCCCCGCATCCTAATTCCCTTGCAAGCAATGCAATACGTAAAGCTTCATCCGCGTTCCTTGCGCCGGATGTGTTCGGCAGCAGCGTTATGCCTTTGGGCATGTGGTCCAAGATGTTTTCCTCACCGCCTGCATTGGCTCTTCTTACCGCTAACGTAGCGATCTCCACGCCGCCGTTCTCAATTACCGTCTGGGTCATCTCCAAAGAGAACTTTCCTGATCCCAGGATGAACCGTGTGAATTGAATGTCTTTTTTCCTATTCTGAACTGATCGTTCATAATTCTTCCTCCATGATGATCCTCAGCACTGCGTTGGCCATGTGACCTGCACATATCCCCACTCTCGGTGCCATCAGTCCTGAACCGGGCTTCGCATCGCTTACGCCATCCCCGCAGATGTACACTCTTTCCGTTCTTTTTTCTGTCCTTATGGAATTGGAATCGAAATAACCGGCAAGACCGGATCCCATGATAATATCGGTATTAGGAAGCTTTTCAGATATTGTGTTGACGATCATCGCCTTCTCTGATGCAGAATCGAACGCTTCACAGATGATGCTGCAATCCTTGAATATCTCCGGGATGTTCTTCTCATCCAGCCTGACCGGATATGCGGTCACCTTCACGAAGGGATTTATCTGTTTCAGAAGACCGACCGTTGCATCTGTCTTCTTCATGCCTATGTGCTCGATGTAATAATTCTGCCGATTCAGGTTCGTGGGCTCGACCGTATCATGATCGGCAATGATCAGATTCCCTATACCGAGTCTTGCGAGCATTGCTGCGATATTCGATCCCAATCCTCCCAGGCCTGCTATTCCGACTGTGGTCCTTTTGATCTTTTCGTGGACCTTCGGCGTGTGTCTTGCAGACATCAGCGATTCGAGTTCGTCCTTATCCGGGAATCTGTTACGTGTGCTCAAATGGACGGAGTCGTTCTCTTTCAGTTCTGCATCTGCAACACAATGCCCATTGATTATCATCACATCCCGTCCGGGAAACAGATCATTTCTCAATTCCGCGAGAGTCTTGTGTTCGGTCTCCGTCTGAATACCATTCACGATCAGCCGCATCATCCGCCTCCTACGAATCCCACTATCTCAAGAACATCCTCGCCCCTGAGCATCACATTGACGTATTCCTTCCTGGGAATTATCTTTCCGTTGAGTTCTACGGCTATCCTTTTCTCATCATATCCGTTCGAACGCAGGAATTCTGTCAGCGTTGATGTCTCGGTTACCAGATGTTCTCCGTTGACCTTCACCTTCAGTAATACCGATTCAGATATTTGGTCTTGTTTCGTTCGCCCGGCGTCTGATGAGCGGTGAAATATGACCCCAACAAAACAAAGATCGAAAAATAATATTATGGAAAAAGTTTGGTAGTTCTTTGACCAACCTGTTAGGATCAGCCGAACAAGGCACTGAGACCGGCAGCAGCTTCTTCCTCGCTTACTGCTTCTTCCTCGGGCTCTGCTGCGGCTGCGGGTGCGGCGGCAGCGGCTGCGGGTGCGGCACCAGCGGCGGCTGCGGGTGCAGCTGCCATTACAGAGGCGTTTGCGATAGCCTCTTTGATGTCGACTCCCTCGAGGGATGCGGTCAGAGCTTTGATCTTTGCTGCGTCAGCTTC
>JGI994J12354_10003384_pt1 | contig 14950 bp, 12 predicted proteins | sample IntmicLarv3ML3BL_FD_12354 | JGI IMG/M metagenome (IMG submission 12354)
GACCATAATTTGCATATCTGCCATCCATAATTACTTCGCCTTCAACTCTTTCAATAGGCTCTTCATAACTATCTTCAATATACCCGCAATTTGGGCATGCCGAAGAATTGTGCATCGTGCCACATCGTTTACAGCTCTTCATATTCGCATCCACTTTAGCTACGGTTGCCGTTCCACAAACAGGGCATAACTTATCCATACACTGTGTGCCACATTTGGGGCAGTAACGCATTTCTTTTACACCTATATCAGCACGTGCTCCGCAATTTGGGCAGTAAATGTCAACGTGCTCTGTTCCGCATATAATGCACTTATAAATTTTTCTCACCCGCTTTAAAAGAATATTATTTAATACAATTGTACCAAATTTTATTATTTTTTCAATTGTTTTCACATAATAACTTAAATTGTAACCAAATGCAATTTGTATTCATTTGTTACTTGCTGTATATCTTTTTTATCTGTTATACTTTATATGCTTTCTTGTTTTAAGGAAGTAGAAATGTGAGGATATTTATTATGAAAAAACATATAGCACTTATTTTATCTATTATACTGGCATTTAGCCTTTTTACCTCTTGCCAAAAAGAAAAAACACTTGATATGCAACAGGCAGTTGCAAACATTCAAGCATTAGAAGTAACTGAAAACGGAGAAACATATCCCCTTTTCAATAATATGCTTGAAGTAGACTCTACCACAAATGTTATATATAACATAGACCTTTCTTTACTTGAAGAATACCATATTTGCTTGCCCATGATTATTGTAAAGTCTAACTTATATATTATTGCAAAACCCGTAGCTGGCAAAGAAGCCGAAGCCTCTGAAATGTTTGATGCCTTTATGGCAAATTATGAAATGCAATGGCAAAACTATCTGCCGGACCAATACCAGCTTGTAGTAAACCGTGTTGAAACAAACATTGATGGTTATATTATATATATTATATCTACTGATAATGATGCAGTTATGCAAGCCATTGAAGACGCACGTGTGTAAATATAACTAAGAAATTGTAATACGCTTAGAAGAAGCCTTTATAGGTTTCTTCTTTTTTTGCTTGACTTTTTTATTTAGGTAATATAATATTTAGCATATATAAATATTATTGAAAGGATAATGCCAATGTATAAAGATGATAAGAAAATGGACCCTTTGTTTTCCAGTATTCACAAATTACGCAAAATAAATTTTTCACTTATGCCTGCATACGTAGGTGTAACCCACGCACAATTTCATATTTTGCGTTTATTGCACAAAGAACATTTTTTGCAAGGTTGCAAAAATGAGCAGCCTGGTTTAAAAATAGGTCAGCTTGCCAAATTTTTAGAACAAGCTGCCCCTACAATCTCTCAGCGCGTTAGTGAACTTGAAAAGCTTGGCTACATTAAACGTATGCCAGATGCAAATGACCGGCGCATTACTTACGTTTGTTTAACTGATGCCGGTGCAGAAGCAATAAATACTTCCTTTGAAAATGTAATGCAAACTATGCAGCATATAAGAGAGAAAGTAGGCGATGATGTAATTCAAGAGTTTACACGAGTGGTTGACATTTTAGCTGATGCAACCGCAGAAGTTATGGGTAGTGAATTCCCTAATAGTAATATTGGGGGGTGCCCAAAGCATGAGTAAGCTTCTTAAATTTCTAAAACCATTCACGCTATTTATAGCTACCGCCGTTACACTTTTGTTTATGCAGGCCTTTTTTGATTTAAAATTACCGGACTATATGTCTGAAATTGTTAACGTTGGCATACAGCAAGGTGGTATAACTGAGGTTTCGCCAGTTGCAATAAGCGAAAAAAGTATGAATTTACTGATTCTATTTATGTCAGATGAAGAAAAAAGCACTATAGAAAGTGCATACACTTTATTAACCCCTGAAACGGCTACTACAGAAGAAGCTTCACTTTACCCGCTGTTACAAAATGAAAATATTTATATATTGAACGGAAACATTGAAAACTTAACACGGGTAGACATCGCTTTTCAAAACGCTACTTCTACCCTGCTAAACATAGCCCAAAGCTATGCGGGTAACGCCGAAAATACAGAAACTTCGCAAATAAATGCAAACTCTACCTTAGACCTTGCACGCCTACACAATTTTTCGCCTATGTTACAAGCGCTACCGAGTGAAGCTTTAGCTACAGCACGCGAGAATGCAGTCAACTCTCTTGAAAGTGTACGCAAGCCGATAGCAATAGCCTTTGTGCGCTCTGTTTATGCGGAACTCGGCATGGATACAAACGCAATGCAAACAAATTTCATTCTTCAAACAGGCTTAAAAATGTTATTTGTATCTGCACTTTCAGTTGTCGTTTCTATTGTAGTGGGGTACATTGCCTCACAAGTAGGTACCGGGTTTGCACGTTCTCTGCGAAGTGCGTTATTTCACCATGTGGAAAGCTTTTCAAACCAAGAATTTGATAAGTTCTCAACTGCCTCTTTAATTACACGCACCACTAATGACGTAACGCAAATGCAACAAGTGGTAACAATGGGTATACGCATGCTGGCCTCTGCCCCAATTATGGGTATAGGCGGTGCCATTATGGCATGGCGCAAAAGCCCTTCTATGGCGTGGTTTATTGTTTTAGCCATAATAATAATTTTATGTATGATTTTTGTATTGTACTTAGTTGCTATGCCTAAATTTAAAATTATGCAAAAACTGGTTGACCGTTTGAACTTAGTTGCACTTGAAAATCTTTCTGGTATGCTTGTAATTCGTGCTTTCAGCACGCAAGATTTTGAGGAAGGCAGGTTTGAAGATGCCAGCCAAACACTTGCAAAAACAAACTTGTTTGTTGCACGTAGCACCGCACTTATGATGCCCGTAATGAACCTTGTGATGAACGGGTTAACAATAGTAATTGTATGGGTAGGTGCGAAGTACATTGCAGCGTCTACAATGCAAGTGGGCGACATGATGGCTTTTATGCAGTATGCAATGCAAATAATTATGAACTTCTTCATGATTTCCATGATGTTTATTATGATTCCACGTGCATCAGTTTCCGCAGGGCGTATTGCTGAGGTGCTTAATACCGAACCTGCTGTTAAAGACCCGGAAAATCCCGCTGAATTGGCTCACACAAAAAATAATACTATTTCCTTTAAAAATGTGGCTTTCCGTTACCCAGGTGCTTTAGAAAATGCAGTTGAAAATATTACATTTGATGTAATTTCAGGTAAAACAACCGCCATTATAGGCTCTACAGGTGCCGGTAAAAGTACACTTGCACACTTGTTAATGCGTTTTTACGATGTCACTGAAGGTGAAATACTTTTCAATGGGAAAAATATAAAAAACTATACCCAGCATGATTTAAGAGAAACCATTGGGTTCGTGCCTCAAAGGGCTTCGCTTTTCTCTGGTACAATCGCTTCAAACATTATGTATGGTGCACAAACTGAACCCGAAGAAGTTATGCATAAATCGGCAGATATTGCACAAGCTACTGAATTTATTGAGAAGCTACCTGAACAGTACAACAGTGAAATATCTCAGGGTGGCACAAATGTTTCTGGTGGGCAGCGCCAGCGCCTTTCAATTGCGCGGGCACTTGCCACACAAGCACCAGTTTACATTTTTGATGATAGCTTTTCGGCTCTTGACTTCAAAACAGATGTAGCATTGCGACGCGCGTTGAATAAAGAAACACAAGATGCCTCAATAATTATTATTGCACAGCNTATAAACACAATTATGCAGGCAGATGAAATTATAGTGCTGAACGAAGGAAAAATTGCCGGCAAAGGCACGCATAAAGAACTACTTAAAACCTGCGATACTTACCGTGAAATTGCTTTATCACAACTTTCAGAGGAGGAACTGGCATGAGCGACAATAATCAAAACTCTCAAACAACACAAGTTAAACAACAGCGCCCTGCTTCTCCTTTCGGGCCTATGGGCCCACGTGGTGGTGGGCGCGGAGGCGGTGGAGGTGGTGGCCCTGTTGGCCGCTTAATGCCCGGTGAAAAAGCGAAAGATTTTAAAGGCACTGTAAAACAGTTATTAAGTTATCTTTCAAAATATAAATTATCTTTAGTAGCCGTAGCTGTCTTTGCCTCTCTATCAACTATATTTGGTATATTCGGCCCAAAAACACTTGGGCGTGCAACTACTGAACTTTTTCGTGGAACAATGGCAATGATTACCGGTACAGGCGGTGTAGATTTTGAAGAAATTGCCCGCATTTTAACATTCCTGATGGCAATCTATATTGCATCAGCTGTTTTGCGCTACCTTCAAAACTTCATTATGTCTGGTATCAATGCAAAAATTGCTCACAAAATGCGCAAGGACCTATCTGAAAAAATAAACAGACTACCTTTGAAATACTTCGATTCTATTTCACAGGGTGAAGTTCTTAGCCACATCACAAACGATGTAGACAGTGTAAGTTCTTCACTTGAGCAAAGCGTTACAGAAATTGTTTCTTCTATCACAAACATAGTTGGTGTGCTGGTTATGATGCTTTCCATAAGCATTCAGCTTACTTTTGTCGCTATTCTTACTATTCCGCTTTCACTTATAGTTGTACGTTTTGTTGTGTCTGCCTCTCAAAAATATTTCAGAGCTCAACAAGAATACCTTGGCAATGTTAATGGCCACATAGAAGAAATGTATAGCGGGCATATTGTTGTAAAGTCTTTTAATGGTGAGGAAAGTGCAATAAATACATTTGAAGAGTATAATGATAAGCTTTTCAATGCAAACCGCAAAAGCCAATTTTTATCTGGTATAATGATGCCATTTATGCGGTTTATAGGCAATATAGGTTATGTTGCGGTTTGTATTATGGGCAGCAACCTTGCTATAAACGGTGCTATCTCAGTCGGCGATATTCAGGCATTTATTATGTACGTTCGCAACTTCACACAGCCCCTTACTCAAGTTGCAAATATTTCTAATGTGCTACAGCAAACCGCTGCCGCAGCTGAGCGTATTTTTACATTTTTGAATGAAGAAGAAGAAACGCCTGACCCTGTTGATGCAGAACATATTTCTGATATAAAAGGCTCCGTTGAATTCCGTAACGTAAAATTTGGCTATACTGATGAAAAAACTATAATTAATGATTTTTCTGCCACAGTGCAACCTGGACAAAAAATAGCCATTGTTGGCCCTACAGGCGCAGGCAAAACCACCCTTGTAAAATTGCTTATGCGTTTTTACGATGTTAACAGTGGTGCCATTTTTGTAGATGGCCATAATACACAAAACCTTACAAGAAACGATTTGCGTAGTTGCTTTGGAATGGTTCTTCAGGATACCTGGCTTTACCACGCAAGCGTAGCAGATAATATTCGTTACAGCAAATTAGATGCAACCGATGAAGAAGTAAGGCAGGCTGCGTGGGCTGCACAGGCAGATAGATTTATAAAAACTCTTCCTGAAGGGTATGATATGCTAATAAATGAAGATGCCAGCAACATTAGCCAAGGGCAAAAACAGCTTTTAACTATTGCACGTGCCATTCTAGCAGACCCGCAAATTCTTATACTTGATGAAGCAACAAGCTCTGTAGATACACGTACCGAAATTTATATTCAGCAAGCTATGGATACGCTTATGGCTGGGCGAACAAGCTTCGTGATTGCACACCGCTTATCTACCATACGTAATGCAGACAGCATTATTGTAATGAATAACGGTGATATTGTAGAAACCGGTAACCATGAGGCGCTTCTTGCAAAAAAAGGTTTCTATTACGAATTATACCAAAGCCAGTTTGAGACCAAAGATGCTGCAGTATAATATGGTGCATAAGCAATATTAGCTCAACTTTACTAAAAGTATTTCCTATTTTAAACACATTTTTATTGACTTTGCCTTGATACGGCTGATAAAATAAAAAGAAAAGGCGGTGTTTTTATGCCCTATCCACTACCTCTATTGCTAATTGATGAAAAACAAGTTTTAAAATTAACTGGCCAAGGTACATTTAAATTTGAATACCTTAACTTTGATGAAGTAGATGCAATTATTGAAACACATGAAGCCAACGACATTCTATGTTGCTTTGCAAAGACAAAAGTTGCAGATATTGTTTTTGCTGCTTTGAAATTTGCTGAAAAAGATTGCGTGCAAATTACAGAAGCAGAAATGAAACCGGGGCAGGATGCAATTATATTTAAACTACTTGCCAAAGCTTCTGAGCCTATTGCGGCACCGCTAACTATAGACGGTATAGAAGCAAAGAAAGTAGAAGAAACATTTATTTACTGTCAACTGCTTACCAGAATTGAATAGTATTAATTTATAAAAAAACGAGTAGTGTTTACACTACTCGTTTTTTTATATTATTTTATGCTTTAGCTTTGTTGTGCCAAGGCTTCTTTAAGTGTAACTGCAATTTGGTCCGGGCAAGATGTTTTGCGTGGCCCACAAGTTACACCTTCCATACGGGTAATTGCATCCTCTGCCTTCATTCCAACTAAAAGCTTTGAAATACCATTGAGATTACCATTACAGCCCCCAACTATTGATATTTCCTTTATAACTCCGTCTTCTATATCAACTTTAGTTGAACGGGAGCACACACCTTGATTTCTGCGTTCATATACCATTTTTTACCATACCCTTCGAATTATATTGATTTATGTTGAACAAATTTCAACTGCATTAATAATAGCATATTAAAGCTAAACCAAGCAACTGTTTATTATGTAAATGCGTGAAAAGTACGACTTACTACTTCTTTTTGTTGCTCTTTGGTTAAGCGGTGGAAGTTAACTGCATACCCCGAAACACGAATAGTAAGTGTAGGATATTTTTCAGGGTTTTCCATTGCATCTTCCAGCTTTTCTTTGTTGAACACATTTACATTCAAATGGTGCGCACCAGATGCAAAATAACCGTCTAATATAGATGCCAGATTGCTTTCACGTTCCTCCTCTGTTTTTCCAAGTGCAACCGGAGAAATTGAAAAAGTATTAGAGACGCCATCCTGACAAGTATCACAATAAGGTATTTTAGCTACTGAATTAAGTGATGCAAGTGCACCGCTTGAATCTCTGCCATGCATTGGGTTTGCGCCTGGGGCAAATGGTTCCCCTGCTTTTCTTCCATCAGGCGTAGAGCCTGTTTTTTTACCATACACAACATTAGATGTGATTGTTAGTACAGATAAACTGTGTTCAGAGTTTTTGTATAGCTGATATTTTTTAAGCTCTGCAGTAAATTCTTCTACCAATTGCACTGCAATATCATCTACCCTATCGTCATCATTGCCGAATTTCGGGAAATCTCCCTCGGTTTCAAAGTCTATTGCAATTCCGTTTTCATCATAAACAGGCTTTACCTTTGCATATTTAATTGCAGAAAGAGAATCTGCCGCTACTGAAAGACCTGCAACACCGAAAGAGGTAATTCCTCTAACGTCAGAATCGTGCAGAGCCATTTGTATAGCCTCATATGCATATTTATCGTGCATAAAGTGAATTATATTCAATGTGTCAGCATACAACTCCGCAACGTATTCAAGTACTTTTTTGTAGTTACTGCGTACTTGCTCATAATCTAAATATTCTGTATGTATTTTTTCAATTCCAGGAACTACTTCAATTCCCTTCTTTTCATCCACACCGCCATTAATAGCATATAGCAATGCTTTTGCCAAGTTGCATCTGGCACCAAAATACTGCAGTTGTTTACCTATCTTCATAGCAGACACACAACAGGCTATGGCGTAATCATCGCCAAATACAGGGCGCATTAAATCGTCATTTTCGTATTGAATTGAATCAGTTTCAATAGAAACTTTTGCACAGTATTTTTTGAATGCTTCCGGTAAATTTTCAGACCATAGAACAGTCAAGTTTGGCTCAGGTGCTGTACCCAAATTGTATAAAGTATGTAGCATACGGTAAGAGCTTTTTGTTACAAGAGATTTACCGTTTTCTGCCATACCGCCTATAGCCTCAGTAACCCATGTAGGGTCTCCCGCAAAAAGTTCATCATATTCGGGTGTGCGCAAATGGCGTATTAGCCTAAGCTTTATACCAAACTGGTCAATAAGCTCCTGGGCTTCTTGCTCTGTAAGCCTGCCTTCTTTCATATCGCGTTCCATATAAACATCAATAAAAGTAGATACTCTTCCTAATGATGTTGCCGCACCATTATTCTCTTTTGCACCTGCTAAATATGCAAAATATATTGCTTGTACGGCTTGCTGTGCAGTTTGTGCAGGTTGTGAGATATCATGCCCGTAATTCTGCGCCATAACTGTCATCGCTTTAATTGCACGTATCTGTTCAGATATTTCTTCTCTTAATCTGATACGTTCTTCTGTCATTGGTCCATCGTGTATTTCAAGGTCGTTTTCTTTTTCTTTAATAAGCAATTCTGTACCGTACAAAGCTACTCGTCTATAGTCGCCTATAATTCTACCACGCCCGTATGCATCCGGTAGACCCGTAAGCAGGGCGGTGCTTCTTGCAAGGCGTGTGCGTTTAGGATATGCATCAAATACACCATCATTATGGCTTTTGCGATACTTTGTAAAATAATATTCTGTTTCTGGGTCAAGTTCATACCCATATTGCTCTAATGAAGTTTTAGCCATGCGAATACCACCATAAGGGTTAACAATTCGCTTCAAGGGTGCATCTGTTTGCAAGCCTACAATAACTTCATTTGCTCTATCTATATAACCGGGCGCAAAGCTGTTCACGCCAGACATATTCTTTGTATCAACATCCAGTACGCCTTTTTGGGCTTCTTTTTCAAGTAAGTCTTCGCAAAAACCCCATACTGTCTGTGTGCGCTTACTTGGTCCTTCTAAAAAGGCATCGTCTCCTGTATATGGCGTAACGTTTTCCACTATAAAGTTTTGTACGTCAATGCTCTCTTTCCATATTCCAGGCGCAAAGCCCTCCCATTGTTTTACCATTTGCATTGTTCCTTTCAAGTGTTCTTCTGTTCGAAGAATAAATTTTGATATTCTTGAATCTTGTTCGTATCCATAGGAAGTACACCTTCAAGCCTGTAAGGAATACCGAGTTCTTTATATTTTTCTTCCCCCATACTGTGGTAAGGCAACAGCTCTACTCGCCGCACATTTTTAAAGGTACTAATGTACTCTTTAAGTCTCATTATATGGTCCGCATCATCAGTTAACCCAGGGATAACCACATGCCTAACCCAAAGTGGTACATTTGCATCTTGCACTGCTTTCAAAAAATCTAAAGACTTATCTATCGGCATACCTGTAATTTCTTTATACTGTACTGCACCATAGTGTTTTACATCAAACAAAACCAAATCTGTATATTTCAAAATTTCAGTATAGTTTCCTTTACCAAAGCCGGAAGTATCAATACAGGTATTTATTCCTGCTGCTTTACATCTCTTCAACATTTCAAGCAAAAACTCAGGCTGTGCCAAAGGCTCGCCCCCTGAAAAAGTTACACCGCCGCCACTATTTTTGTAATAATTTTTGTAGCGCAGTATTTTTTCCATTAACTCTTCCGGTTCGGTAGGCTCACCACCAAAGGCCCATGTATCTGGGTTATGGCAATAAACACATCTCATTTCGCACCCTGCAAAGAATACTACCATACGAATACCTGGCCCATCTACTAGGCCCATTGTCTCTATGGAATGTATATATCCAAGCATTTTAAGTCCTCATCTGCTATAATATTGATGAAATAAGACAGAAAGAAGTCAATTCGCAAGGCATTTTGCCTAAACGATTGACTTATATTTAACACCGTATATGGTGAACAAACTCTGCCCAGTGTATATATGAATACAAGATATAGTATAACAACGTAAATTGCCTTAGTCAAGAATAAAATTGAATTACTCCTTCAATTTCATATTTTCTGTAAAAATTGACAAAAAGTGTTGACATTAACGCAACGTAAAGGTATATGATGTAGATGCAAGGGAGGTTAATACGTGGAATATACAATAAATAAGCTTGCAAGCATAGCAGGAATTTCAACACGCACCCTACGCTATTATGATGAGATAGGACTTTTGCGCCCTGTTCGCAAAAGCTCTTCAGGGTACCGTATTTATGGCCAAGCCGAAGTTGACCGCTTACAAGAAATTTTGCTTTACCGTACTATGGAACTTCCGCTTGAGAGAATCTCTGTTCTATTGCAAGCAAAAGAAACAAACCGCGTAAAAACATTAGAGCTTCACCTTGAAGCGCTTACACAAAAACAAAGCCAAATACAAGAAATTATTGCCACCGTAGAAAAAACACTGGCAAATGAGAAAGGATTATGTGAAATGAGCGATAAAGAAAAATTTGAAGGCTTTAAGGAAAGGTTGCTTACTGAAAACGAAGAAATGTACGGCAATGAAATACGTGAGAAATACGGCGAAGATGTAGTGCAGAAAAGTAACGAAAAATGGCTGAATATGTCTGACAAGGATTTTACCGCTATGAACGCTTTGCAAGATAAGATTTTAGAAAAGCTAAAACAGGCTGTAATTGAAAACTTACCTGCAGAAAGCGAAACAGGCCTTGAAATTGCTGAGTTGCACAAGCAATGGCTTAGTTACACTTGGGCAAAATATAATGAAGATGCACACTACGGACTTGTGCAAATGTACATAGATGATACACGTTTCACCGCCTACTATGATAATAACGCGATAGACGGTGCAGCGTTATTCTTGAGAAATGCAGTACACTATATGCTTACAAGTAAATAATGTAACCCCATACAAAAAAAGAAAGGGATGGCAATTTTGCCATCCCTTTATGATTAATTATACAGTTTTATTTGCGTCTTTCCTTCTCTTTATTATTCAGCAGTTCTTTCAGCTCTTCCATAAAAGTATTTACATCTCCGAATTGCCTATACACTGATGCAAACCGTACATATGCCACTTCATCTATAGCTCGCAGTTGTTCCATAGCAAGCTCCCCTATTTGTAAAGAAGAAACCTCTTTTTCAAGGCTATTTTGCAAAACTTGCTCAATAAGATCTACAGCTTTTTCAAGCTCTTCAAAAGAGACCTTTCTTTTTTCACAAGCCCTTACCATTCCCGAAAGAAGTTTTTGCCTGTCAAAAGCTTCCCGAGATTTATCTTTTTTTACTACAACAATAGGAATGGTTTCTATCACTTCATATGTGGTAAAACGTTTTTCGCAGGCAAGGCATTCCCTTCGACGGCGTATTCTTGCGTCGTCATCCGTCGGTCGAGAGTCAATAACCTTTGTATCGGCAAATCCACAAAATGGGCATTTCATAGGTACGTGCCTCCTTTTAAAGGTGTTACCCTTAATGAAAAAGTATACTAAATTAAACTAATTATACCAAACCATATTTGTAAAAACAATAAAAAAGCCAAAGAAGGGTTTTCTTTGGCTTTTGGTAGTTTATTTTGCTTTTTTTGAAGGACTTTTCCCTTTTACAATAACAGCCCATATAGGTATTGCAAAAAACATTGCAGAATACAAACTAAATAGAATGCCCGTTGCCAATGGTATAATTAATGCAGTTATACTTCTAATGCTGTTGGTAAATGCATAGCCACCTATGGCACCCGCAGTTACAATTACTATAATTGCTATAGTTGTTGTCCTACTTAAAAGCTGGTTTAAGCTTTCATTTGTAATGCTGGTTATTGATGTTTTTTTGTCGTGTAAATTTCTACTTTCTTTAATATGCGCTAAAGCTACTATGATTTCTATTACAGAGTATACCATTGTAGCTACTATTACTGCAAAAGATGCCGCAGTAAAAGAAATTTTTAAGGCAACATATACCCCATAAGTAAATAGTGAAACGTACAGCATATTTACAACTGTTATAACCCCTGCTGTAACACCACTAATATTTTTGTAGCGCTGTGAAACATAAACAAAAGCTATAAGGCATATTAAAGCTACTGTAACAGCTAATTTCATTAAATCATCTTGTGATAATGCAGAAGATACACTGCTTATTGCAATAAGTCTAATATTATTTCCGCTATATTTTTCTTGCAAAATTGAAGTAAGGTTTGCTACCTCTTCATTTGAAAAAGATTTACTGCCCTGTAACCTAATAACCATAAGTTGATTTGTTAATACAACTGGCGCATTTTCGCCTTCAGTTTCCTCCTGTACCCCTGCTGATTCTTCACCTGAACCTTCAGGTTTTTCCTCTTCAGGCTGCTCTGCTTCAGCATTTACCTCTTCATCAATAATTACTCTTTCACCTGTTTGTAAAGTATACGGCATAGTTACAACATCATTTAATACTTCTTGCAATTCTTCTGCATCAATTTCACCTGTATAAGCATACTGTATTACTGTGCCCCCACCCATGGTAACACTTTTATTAGCACCGACAACAGCGCTAATAACCACAATGCTAATTATTAATGCGATAGCAATAACGATAGATAATTGTCTTTTTCCTGTGAAGCTAAATTTATTTGTCTTCATTCTTTAGTCCTCCGTATAGCTGTGGATTTTCAAAAGCCTTTATTTGAGATAAAGAACGAATCATAACTCTATTAGCCAACACATTCATAATAAGTACACCAAGTAACCCCATAAGAAGCGTCACACCGAAAGTATAAATTGCACCAATAGCCATTGCATCAAACGCAAAGAAAAGCGGTTTTAGAATTTTAGCAAAGAAGTTATTGTTTGACGTATATGCCCCTGCCAAAACAACTGCAATTAACACTACCGGCACAAATGAATCTAAGGTTACAGGTAAACTTTTTTCAAAACTTGTTGATATGGCATTTTGCAAAGATTTTCCCTTTTGTAACTCTGCTTTAATGCGCTCTGCAATAACAACATTTACATTTGCACCTATTAAAAACGAGAGTAATATTGCTACCACACCCGAAAGTGTAAGCGTAAAGCTATTAAACACCTTGAAATAACCAGAAATAAAACCTATAGTGAAAGAGAGTTGCCCAACTAAAGCAATTGCACTCGCAACGCCAACCGCTTTATATTTAAAAATCATAAACACGCAAATAATTGCCAAACCAGCTATAGAAGCTATTATTAAACCACTATCAGAAATATTACCTTGCTCAGGGCCAACTACACCAACAGATATAGCTTTAAATGTGCACGGAAGTGCACCGGAATTTGCTTGCGACGCTAAGGTAATAGCATCGTCTGCCGCTGTTCCCGCCGGAATAATTACCCGTCCGTCTGTAACGGTGGCAGTTATAGTTTGAGTTGATATCATTGTATCATCAAGCCAAATAGATAAAGAACCACCTAATAACTCAAAGGTTGCTTCCTCAAGCTTCTTCTTGCCTGAATTAGTTAACGTAAGTTCAACTGCGTACTCAATTTGCCCTGTACTACCATAACGTGAAGTAGGAATCGCCGATGCAATATCTTCATTGGTTAGTATGATATTTGTAGCAGTAACGCCAGTTGGCAAATTATCTTCGCCTCTTTCTCTGCCCTCACGGAAAACGATTTGCGCTGCCGCACCCAGGTTATGTATTATTTCGTCTGCCTTTGTAAAGCGGCTGCCTTTCCATAGAAAACGTACTGAAATATGGCTGTTTTCATAGTCTATTAATATCTCGTAGTCTAATATGCCCATATTAACAAGGCGTCGCTCAATTACAGCTGCTGAATGTTGCAGTTCTTCATCAGTTAGCCTGATATTTTCAGGGGCGGCAAAAGTAATATCCATGCCCCCTGTAAATTCCATGCCAAGGCTAATATCTCTTGCTCCTTTAATAACGGTAGTTTCTATGTCTCCATACTCAGTATAAATGCCAAAAAAAGCCGTATAAGCTAACGCACACACCAATATGGCAACAAGAAAAAAAGCCGCACTTTTAATTTTTTTCAAACTCTCTCCCCCAAAACAATTTCAAGTTCTAACATACCCATAATATTATAATTACTTTTACGGCATTCGTCAATTATAAGGACGTGCATTGTACTATCAACTTCTCAATAAATGCAAATTGTTATCACATAAAGTAAGCCAACTTATACTTCTTTATATTGGTGTTTCCATGCTGACTACTTTATTTAACGAAGTAAGTAGCAATACTATTGATTTCATTCGCGTTTTTTTGTATAATAAGTACACAAATATAACTTTGTTATAAAATGTTTTTGTCTATTATTACACATTGTTGAAGTGTAGTTATCAATATAATAAAAAACTAAAGGAGTTGGCACTGATGGAAGGAAAAATGGGTTTTGGAACTAAAGCGATACACGCAGGCAAAATGAAGGATAAACAGTACGGCTCACTCACTATGCCAATTTACCAAACATCAACCTATGAATTTGCAAACTGTGAGCAAGGAGGAAACCGCTTTGCGGGCTCAGAGGATGGATTTATTTATTCACGGCTTGGAAACCCGACAAATATGTCACTTGAAAACAAGCTTGCAGCATTAGAAGGCGCAGAAGCCAGTGTTTCTTTCTCATCTGGCATGGGGGCAATTGCCGCCACTGTATGGACTATATGTAAAGCCGGAGACCACATTGTTGCAGACTCTACTTTGTACGGCGGTACGTTTTCTTTATTAAGCCAAGGCGTAACAAAATACGGCGTAGAGGTTACTTTAGTAGACCTTTCTGATGCTAAAGCTTTAAAGGCTGAGTTGAAAGAAAACACTGTTATGGTATATGTTGAAACCCCCGCAAACCCCAACATGAAAATTNTTGATTTAGAAGAAGTTGCTACCGTAACGCATACTTACAACAAAGATATAAAAGTTGTTGTTGATAATACTTTTGCNACACCTTACCTGCAACGCCCAATAGAACTTGGATGCGATGTAGCTATTCATTCAGCTACAAAATATTTAAACGGGCATGGTGATGTTATAGCTGGCGCTGTATGTGGAAAAGCAGAGCTTATACGCGAAATTAGACTTTTCGGGCTTGCAACGGCAACCGGCTCAGTTCTTGGTGCTTTTGAAGCTTACCTTATTTTGAGGGGACTTAAAACCTTAGAGCTTAGAATGCAAAGGC
>JGI994J12354_10003385_pt1 | contig 14947 bp, 12 predicted proteins | sample IntmicLarv3ML3BL_FD_12354 | JGI IMG/M metagenome (IMG submission 12354)
CAAGTTCTGCATTCGTTGGAAGCTGGAAGGTTCCGAGCTTCGAGAGGTTGACATAGCTGAAATTGTAGAGCAAATAGAAAGCTTGGACGAGCCATATATTATGATTTGCGATAATGATTTTCTTATAAACGAAAAGCGCCTTGGGAAATTTTGCGATTTACTGGAAGAAAAAAATATCCGCAAAAAATACATGTGCTACGGAAGCGTCAACAGTATTTTGGAGAAGCCGGATATTCTGGCCAGATTAAGCCGCAACGGGCTTATGGCGGTTATTGTTGGTTATGAAGCTTTTGATGACAGCCGCTTAAATGAATATAATAAAGCCGCCACTATTGATGAAAATAAGGAGGCCACAGAGCTGCTCCATAAAAACAATATTGCCGCTTGGGGTTCGTTTATTATTCACCCTGATTGGGATAAGGCTGATTTTAAAAAGCTTATTAAATATATAAAGAAGGTGGAGCCGGAGCTTATAACATTTTCGCCATTGGTTCCCCATCCGCTTACGCCTCTTTATGATGAATATAAGGACAGGCTCATATACTCAATTGATGAATATGATAAGTGGAATTTTGGTGATGTTTTGATAAAACCTTCAAAAATGCCGCTAAAAGCTTATTATCTAGAGGTTTTAAAGCTTGCGGTTAAAATCAATTTAAATAAACATGCGCTGCAATATATTAGAAAAAACATTCCCTTTAGAAACAGCGTTCGGATGACATTGGGGTTCAAGTCGCTTTTGGGCGTTTATGTGAAAAACATATTTAGGGGTGAAAGCTGATATGAAAATTTTACTGGCAAGGCTCATGGCGCCCAATAAGCTCAGCTTTACAGGGATTTTGGATAACGAGCCTCTGGAGCTTGAATATTTACATACAGCCCTTATGGAAAATGGATATGAGGATTATATTTTTGACGGCATGGTTGAAAAGCTGCCCTTTAAAACTGTAATGGAGCGGGAGAATCCTGATATTGTGGCCATTACCGGCTATATTTCCCAGGAAAACCAGATGAAAAAATTCGCTCAGACGGCGAAGGATTTTAATTTGGATATTATTACGATTGTCGGCGGCGTTCACGCTCAGCTTAATTATGAGCGTTTTTATTGCGAGGGGATTGATTATATTGCCCGTAGCGAGTGCATGAGTGCTTTTATAGAGCTTATTAAATATATTGAAACAAAAGAGGGGGATGCTTCAAAAATCAACGGTTTGTGCCATAAAAGCGGCGGGAACTATATTGTAAATGAATTCACTCCCATAGATATAAATACACTCCCCATTCCCGAACGCAGCCATTTTTATAAATATAAGGATAAATTCCGCTATCTTGATCTTACTCCGGTTGCTACTGTAAAATTGTCCTTCTCCTGCCCGTATGATTGCAATTTTTGTTATTGTACCTTGTTGGGGGGCAGTAAGTACAGCACAAGAGATTTAGGGCTTGTTGTAGATGAAATAGAAAATATCGATTGCGAAAACATTCAAATAGCAGATGATGATTTTCTGGTGGATAAGGCGCGAATTTCAAAATTTATCAAAATGATAAGGGAACGTAATATCAAGAAAAACTTTATTTGCTATACAAGAGCGGATTTTGTAGCCGCCAATCCTGAAATAATTGAGGAGCTAGCGGATATCGGCTTCAAATATTTTCTCGTAGGGCTTGAGGCCGTTAATGACCACGCCCTTCTGTCGTATAATAAAAAGACCACTGATGAAATTAACAGAAAATGCGTTGAAAATATTAATCGTACAAAGGGCCAATGCGTCGGGCTTTTTATGGTAGGCATTGATGCTACGAAAAAGGATTTCGAAGATATTGTAATTTGGGCGGAAGATACCGGAATAAAACATGTAACCGTGTCAATTTTTACGCCCATTCCCGGAACGCAGCTTTATGAGGATAATAAGCATCTGATTACTTCCGATAATATCGAGGATTGGGATTTTCTCCATCTTGTTATGGAGCCCACAAATATGAGCAGAATGGAATTTTATTATGAATATTATAAAATGTTTATGAAGCTTTATGATATTGCAAAAAAAACCAATATTTATGATTTCATGGATTTGGATTTTTACAAAAAAATGCTGGGCAACTATTTGAAAACGAAAATGACAGGTATATAGTATGAAAATTTATTTTATTCAGTCAACGCCTTATTATAACGGTGAAAATTTAATTAAAAAATCGCGCCTTTATTTTGTGGGGCTTGCGCCGGCTATTTTGTCGGCTCTTTGCCCTGATTGGGATTTCGAATGCTGCCTTGAAACCATAGAAAGGGTTAATTTCGATACTGACGCGGATATAATTGCCGTATCAGGCATGGGCCACGCGATTATCAGGAGCATTGATATAGCCAAGGAATTAAAAAAACGCGGCAAAACGGTTATCATGGGCGGCTATATGGCCAGCCTCATGCCTGATGAAGCCAAAAAATATTGCGATAGTGTAATTATAGGTGATGGCGAACGCGCGTTCCCTCAAATGCTCGAGGATTATAAAAACGGAGCGTTGCAGGATTTTTATAATATGCCCCTTGATAATTTAAGCTTTCCTTTGCCTAAATATGAGTTGTTCATGAATAAGAAAATAGGCGATTTTTTGCCTGTTCAAGCCGGTCGAGGATGCCCGAATTCATGTTCGTTTTGCTCAGTGTATTGCCTCTATAAAAACCGCTATATGCGCAGGGAAATAGGCGAGGTAATAAGGGATATTGCCCATATAAAAAGCTTGGGCTATAAGAAATTTCTTCTTCTGGATGATAATATTTTGTCTGAGCGAAGCTATATTTTAGAGCTTTGCGGCGAAATTGAAAAGCTGAATATGCAGTGGCTTTCCCAATGCGAGATATCCATAGCCGATGATATTGAGGTTTTGAAAGCCGTTTCCCGGAGCGGCTGCATTTCCCTTTCCTTCGGCATTGAAAGCATTTCACAAGAAAGCCTGAATTCCATGCAAAAGGGGTGGGCAAGGGTTGATAAATATAAGGAGCAAATCAGGCGCATTCAAGCTGAGGGAATTGATGTTTCGACGGAAATGGTCATAGGCGCCGATGGGGATACAATTGAAAGCATAAGGAAAACAGCCGATTTTATTACGAAAAATAAAATAACCGCTCCGAGATTTTATATTTTAACACCGATACCCGGTACCTTGTTTTATGATGAAATGAAGGCGCAAAACCGTTTGGTTAGCGAAAATATATACGAGTTTAACGGAGCTTTCGCCGTTCACAGGCCCCAAAATATGACAACCGAGCAGTTGACACAAGAATATTGGAATTTATACAGAACGGTATTTTCCCTAAAAAGTATTGTGAAAAGAACATTAATTCGGCCGGATTTTTTGAAATATCCAATTAAAAATATATTCTATTTCTATGTTAATTTATATTATAAATATCAGATATCAAAGGGGATTACACCCAATATTATATAAGGCGGTCGGCAGTTGGAAGCTTCAATTATATCGTTAAAAGAGTTGCGTTTATTCTGCAAAAAAATATACGGGGTTGACGACAGTTTTAAAGATAACAAAGCAGGTATAATTAAAATTGTTTGCGGCAAAAATCGACATTTTTATAAAAATTCTAAACAGACAATTATTTCGGTAAAACGCAATGGCGAAATTTTGTGCGCTTGCGTGGCAATAATTCATAAGAATGCCCCTGAAATGCTCAGTATTGCATTCTTTGAGGCTTTGCCCGATTGTCGCGAAGCGGTGGATATGCTTATGGAGCATTGCCAAGGCTGGGGTAGGGAGAACAAATGTGCTAAAATGGTGATTTCTCTGGATGGCCATGTAAATAATGGCGTTGCATTCCCGGTAGGCGGCGGTTTTCCTTCGTTTGGGGAAAGTTATTGCCCTAAGTATTATCACGATTATTTCGAGAATTTCAGCAAAATTAAGCTAACGAGCTTTTATGATGATGCCAAGCGTGTAAAAGCTCAAATGCAGAGGGATTTGCCTCAGATAGAGAAAATCAGAGGGAAAATAAGCCTTGAATATGCCGATTTCGGCTGGGGTTTCGGCAAAACAATGGAGCGCTATACGGATTTAAATAATAGAATTTTCCCGGGGCATAAATATTATTTTCCACGGGAATATAAAGAGGATTACGATTTATTTGCCGACATGCGGCCGCTGCTGAAAAATGAAAATTTGATATTTGCAAAATGCGAAGGCGAATATGTGGGGTTTATCCTTTGGTATCCGGATTTTAACGAGCTTGTGCCTTCGGGGCAAGGCGCTTCGGTGTTGACGTTTTTTAGATACAAAATCCTTCGCCGTAATCCCGAAGCTGTTAAGGTTGTAGAAATAGGCGTAGATAGGAAATTCCGCCGTTACGGAACTATTGCGGCGCTGTTCAATGCGGCACTGGAGGCAACCGGAAAAAGTACAAGAAAAATTTTAAGTAGCTGGATTTTGGATGAAAATATCAAATCAAAAGCCATCACCATGCGTTACATTACTAAGCGTTATAAGGATTATTATGCATATGAAAAAGAAATTTAAGGCGTACGAAGTTTCGCCTCTAAGCGTAGAGTGGGCGAGAAATACTGAATATGCAAAATGGCTTTCGGGAGGAACTATTGTTCTCGCAGGAACAGATGAGCATGAAATCAAAACATTTGTTCACCCGGATTATTTCGCTTGTGAATATAGGATTAAGCTTAATATATTTTCCTTCGGTCGGCTGAAATTTAATATTCCTTTTACGGTAATAGCGCCGCCTGTGTCGGTTGATGAAAAGGGGTTCGGCGGGGATTTAAACGCTTTGATTAAGGATTATAAAAGCCGCAAAGGATTGTTTTTGATACTTAATTTAAGAAAAGGGGAAACAAATATTCGAACAAGAGCGGCTGTGGGTAAAACGCTTCCCAATTGCGCAATCGAAAATAAATTCGAGAGTTTTGATGATTATTTAAATGCATTGCGCAGCAATTATCGCAGGCGGATAAAAATTGCTCTTGCTAAAGGTGCAGGTTTGAAGGTGAAAACAATAGAAAATGCAGACTTCGGCGAAGAATTATATAGCCTGTATTTGCAGGTTTTGGATAGGAGCGCCTTTCCTCTCGAAACCCTACCCATTAATTTTTTCCAAAATTGCGGTTGCAAAATAGATGCTTTTTATAATGGAAATATACCTATTGCATTTGTGATGAGCGAAAAATATACTGATAATATGGGGTTTATCTTCGGTGGCATGGATTATAAGAGCAGAGATAAATATGACCTTTATTATAATATGCTGCTGCATGTTGTTAAGGCTGGCATAGAAAATAAAGTGAAGCTGATAAGTTTCGGGCAGACGGCGGAAATACCAAAATGCCGCATAGGCTGCAATTTAGATGAGCGGTTTATGATAGCCTTCAGCGGAAGTGGGCTTTTGACGTATATACTTTCGGTTTTTGCTCCGCTCTTGCAAAATAATAAGGAAATTAATGAAGTTAGGGTTTTTAAAAGCGGCTAATTGAAGATTTTGACAGCGATTTAATATAAAAGTAAATAAAGTAGGAGGTTATTATGCAATATATATCCACAAGAGAGCGGCTGAAAACCTTTGGGCCGGACACGATTATTTCAGGCTTGGGGCTCGATGGCGGTTTATATGTGCCGGAGATTATGCCAAAATTTTCCATGGAGGATATAGAAGGCTTGGCGGAGCTTACATATGAAAAAAAAGCGGCTAAAATAATTAACGCATATATGCCGGAATATTCTGTACGGGAGCTTGAAGTTTTTGCCGCGAACGCATATTCGAAAGCGAGCTTTATAAAAGACGTGGCGCCGGTTTGCAGGCTTAATGATAATTTGGCGGTTCTTGAGCTTTTCCATGGACCTACATGTGCTTTTAAGGATTTTGCGCTGCAAATGTTGCCGCATCTTTTAAGTTCCGCTCTTGAGAAAAATTCAGACATGCGCAAGCCTCTTATATTGGCCGCAACTTCGGGGGATACGGGAAAGGCCGCGCTGGAAGGCTTCCACAAAAGTGGCAAGGCTAAAATTTGCGTATTTTACCCGGAAGGCGGAACTAGCGAAATTCAGAAGAAGCAAATGACAACCCAAGCGGGGGATAATGTTAATGTATTCAGCATAAAGGGTAATTTTGACGATGCCCAGAGGAATGTTAAAAGCTTATTCTCCGATGAAGATTTTATTAAATCGCTTGAGAATTGCGGTTATTTTGTAACGAGCGCCAACTCCATAAACTGGGGCAGGCTGGTCTCGCAGATTGTATATTATTTCAGCGCATATTGTGACATGGCTAAGGCGGGAATGCTTCAATTTGGAGAAAAGCTCAATGTTGTTGTACCTACGGGGAATTTCGGCAATATATTGGCGGCTTATATGGCCAAAATAAGCGGTTTGCCTCTTGATAAAATCGTTTGTGCTTCCAATGCCAACAATGTTCTGGTGGATTTTATAAATACCGGGGTTTATGACAGCAACAGGGAGTTTTTAAAAACAGCATCGCCTTCAATGGATATACTTGTTTCTTCAAACCTTGAGAGGCTATTGTATTTTTTTGGAGGTTCTACGAAGAAATTAATGGAAGATTTGAAGCAAAGCGGGCGGTTTAAGGTTTCGGATAACATGATTTCGGAAATCCAAAGTCATTTTAAAGCGGGCTTTGCCACGGATGAGGAAAGCTTCGAAATGATCAGAAAAATATATAAAGAATATAATTATCTTGCGGATCCCCATACGGCGGTGGGGTTGAAGGTTTATTTTGAAGCGGAACTTAAGGGCAAGAGCCTTGTGGTATCAACGGCGAGCCCTTATAAATTTGCGCCGGATGTGCTTAAAGCAATTTCAGGCGAGGAAACGGGCGAGTATGAAGCCATAGAAAAGCTGGAGAGCATGACAGGCGTTAGGGCGCCTTTGGCTCTGACATCTTTGAAAGATAAAGCGGAGCGCTTTACGGAAGTTTTGGGCAAGGATGCGGAGGATATGAAAAATTCCGTTTTAAATTGGCTGAATTTGTAAATATAACTGAGAAACGGAGGCGGTTGTATGAAATATATTGTTTTGCTGGGAGACGGTATGGCGGATTGGCCTCTTGAGGAATTGGGAGGTAAAACCCCAATACAGGCGGCCGAAACGCCTAATATGAACTTTCTGGCGCAAAACGGCATGGCGGGTATGGTGAAAACCGTGCCTGATGCAATGCATCCGGCGTCGGATATTGCAAATCTTTCCGTTATGGGCTATGATCCTATGGTTTATTACACGGGCCGTTCGCCTTTGGAGGCTGTGAGCATGGGCGTAGACATGGGCCCGCGAGATGTGGCTTATCGCTGTAATTTGGTAACTCTTTCCGAAGCAGGCGAGCTCTCGAAAGCTGATATTGTGGATTATTCTGCGGGGGAAATTTCTACGGAAGAAGCTCATGAGCTTATTGAAAGCTGTATAAATGGCTTTGATATTTCGGGGGATGCAAAATGGGAGCTTCACAAGGGCGCCAGCTATCGCCATTGCCTTATGATAAGAGACGGAAAAACAGGCTCAATATGTACGCCGCCCCATGATATTTCAGGGCGCAATGTTAAGGATTATCTGCCCCAAGGGGAAAACAGCGTTTTATTTCTGTCCATGATGGAGCAGTCCGAAAAAATTCTTAAAAACCACCCGGTTAATATTAAAAGGATCGAAAATGGCTTGAACCCGGGGAATTGCTGTTGGTTTTGGGGCGAGGGGACAAAACCGGATTTGGCCCCGTTTTCATCAAAATTCGGCGTAGAGGGCGGAGTTATTTCCGCGGTGGATTTAATAAAGGGGCTGGGCATTTGCGCCAAGTTGGAATCGATAAATGTTCATGGAGCCACGGGAACACTGGATACTAACTATGCGGGCAAGGCCGAAGCTGCCCTAAAGCTTCTTGAAATCGTGGATTTTGTTTATCTGCATGTGGAGGCGCCTGATGAATGTGGCCACCACAAGGATGTTAAAGGGAAGATTGAAGCCATTGAGGCAATCGATAGAGAAATTTTGGCTACACTACTTAAGGAACTTGATGCCAAGGGCGAAAAATATTCAATATTATTAATGCCAGATCATCCCACGCCTATTGCAATAGGCACTCATACAAATGAGCCGGTGCCTTTTGTATTGTTCCGTTCTTGGGAGAATTCGGGAAATAACGCTGCTGCATACAGCGAGGCCGACTGTGCCGCAACCGGTGTATTTGTTCAAAAAGGCCATGAGATGATGGATATGCTTATTGATTACAAATAGGGTTCTTGAAAATCAAAGATAAAAAACCACCTTTGTTTGGCTGTGAGATAAGAACATATTTAACAGTGCGGGTTTTACCCTCGCCGTTAAATATGTTGGGGTTCAGTATCTTTGCGTTTGGAAATCATACGGAAATCTACATATCTGACTGTCCGGTAAACGGAGTCCATTTACCTAATTTACTTGTAATTTATTATAACAAAAAGGATACACCGTGTAAAAGATGTATCTTTTTTTGTGTTCTTATGAAACCACTTTTAAACATGCGGCTTTTGTTTACGGATTGAGAATCTGCGCGATCAGGCCATAGATCTTGTTAATATCTACGGGCTTCGCCAGATGGGCATTCATACCTGAGGCAAGGGCTTTATCCACATCTTCGCGGTATGCATTTGCGGTCATGGCAACTATAGGCAGATTAGCCGCATCTTCACGGGGAAGGGAACGTATTTGTCTTGTGGCCTCATAACCGTCAACATTAGGCATTTGTACATCCATGAAAATAAGATCATAATACCCGGTGGGGGATTTTTCGAACAATTTCACGGCTTGCTCGCCGTCTTCGGCCTCCTCAATGATGACATTTGTTTTTGAAAGAAACTCCGAGAGAATAATACGGTTTATTTCTATATCATCTACTATGAGAAGCCTTTTGCCGCTTAAGTCTGTTATAGCGTTTGTCGGGTTTTCATTACTGTCAATATGGGATTCGGGGTCAACAGGCAGCTCTATTATAAAGAAGAATTCGGTGCCTTTCTCCGGCAGGCTTTCAACTGTTATAACTCCGCCCATCATGCCGACTAAATGCTGGCTTAGTGCGAGGCCTATACCTGTTCCTCCGAAGCGGGCGGCAATTGTACTGTCTGCTTGCTCAAAGGCGGTAAATAAGCGGGAAATTTGCTCCGGCGTCATGCCTATTCCGGTGTCGCTTACACTTATGCTTAATGATAAGCGGCCTTTTCTGTATTTTCCGGCGGCGCTTAAATTTATGCTGCCTCCATTGTCTGTGAACTTAACTGCATTACTCAAGAGGTTTATTATAACCTGTTTTAGCCGCAAGGCGTCCCCAAGTACGGTTAAGGGAAGCTTATCAATATTAGTGATGAGTTTAATTTGCTTTTCTTCGCAGCGCTGTATAAATATATCAACAACCTCATCCAATGCTGTTTTTGCGAAAAATGGTTCCTCCGCCAGCGTAAGTTTACCGGATTCTATTTTTGACATATCCAGTATATTATTGAGCAAATCCAGCAAATGCTTGGATGCATGTATAATATGGTTTATGGATGAATATGCTTTTTCCTGATTTTCAAGAGAATCGCGGGCTATGTGAGACATGCCTATAATAGCATTTAGCGGAGTTCTGATTTCATGGCTCATATTTGCCAAGAAAGTACTTTTCGCCTCCGTGGCGGACATGGCTTTATTATTTAAATCAATTAGAATATCGTTTTTCTTACTTATTTCATCTATCATGTCACAATAGGTGCTTATGTCTGAAAGGGATAGCATATATCCTCTGATGATATTCTTATTTGAAATAGAATGCCAACTTAAGGAATATGTTTTAAAATGCCCGTTTTTTGAAATAAGATGAATTTCTTCTTCGCAGTTGCGGCCTTTGTCCAGTATAATATCCAGAAGATATTTAGGTATGCAGCCGTGTAAATCCGTGCGGATATATTCCAGCAGCTCGCTTATTGTGGTGGTTCCTCTGGTTGCGGGAAATTGGCTAAAGGTTGTTTGCGCTGCCTGATTGCTTTCGATAAATATACATTCTTCATCGAAAATAAAAACAATTTCATCCATGGAAGAAAATATTTGGTCTATTGTAATGCGGCGTAGCCTGAATATTCGCGATTTGTGGGATGAAAAGGCGAAAAGCAGAAATGTTATGAAAAAACCTATAGACGATAAATCATAGCTTATTCCCGTGTCAAAGGCGAAGCGCATATGCAGGGATGCCGAGATTAAAATTCCCGCTCCGGCAAAAAATGTAATAACCTTGTATCTTTGAGTTTTCGCGGTGTGCAGCATAACCTGTATGGAGGTTATTAAAACCATCAAGGCACATATTGCGGTATGTATCCAGAAAATAACCCCTTTTCCGGGAACCGGGAAATTATAATCCGTAAAATACAATTTATGTATTGGTGTAGTAATAAGAAAAAGAATATCTATTGTGGGAACGGCAATAACCAATGCCAATGTAAGCTTCGAATTAGCCAGCGGCGATTTTACATAGTGCAGAGAAAACCAAAAAAGCGCAAATGGCAGGCTGCATACGAAAACTAAGCCTATTGTAAACATTGCAGGGAGGGACTGCTCGCTTGAAACTGCAAGAACGCCGTTGAAAATAATCCAAAACGCGGCCAATATACCCATGACAAAGAAGCTGCGAACCATTTGGTTTCTTTTATCGCCGAACCACACAATGCCTAAAATATATAATATTGTTAGGGAAAGCCCGGCAGACAGAAGAAAAATTAATAATATTTGTATCATAAGAGACACCTCCTTTTAAAAAATTTTAAAATTCATATAACTTTTATATTATGAAATAATGCGCATTATCACCACTGCTCCTATAGAATATTATAAATCAAGCCGGAAGTCTGTTGGATTTACAACGGAATATATAATGTGTTAAATCATGAGAATGTTGTGAGCCGGAGGGCTATGCTAAGAGAATATATGCGTTTAGAAAAATTGTTTTTGAAGGGTGCAAGTCGTAAAAGAGATGCGGAAATATTCTTAAAGGGATGAGAAAAATATATTTGGGTATAATTTGCTTGCAAATAGAAATACAAAAATTAACCAAAGCCTATGCGGTTAAAGCATAGGCTTTGGTAGGTAGGAGGAAGCTTATATGTGGCTTTAAAGCGCGACAGCGGAATTCCCTTTGACATGGAAAATTCGCCTTACAGCCGGCTTGTACGGGCACATATAGCTGCACAATTTGCGGCGGTTCTATGTAACAAAGAATACGCCGAGAAAATGGTTATAAAATAAAGAATTCCCCGAAGCGATATTAAATCAATTATTTTACAAGCCATTTGATGTCTTTCGAAACATGGGAAGACATCAAGCGGCTTGGGTATATTTTGGCAGTAAAGATAAGGCTGAACGTTTTGCGTATCAAGTTACGCTTTACCAAGCATATTACGGCGGATTTCCCGCCTTTATTTATTTCTTATGGCAAGAGGAATGTCTTTAGGGATCATTCCATATCTTATTGAAGCTTTGGAAAAATAATACTGCGGTTGAAACATATTTTATTGACTAAGCCGCGCAATATGCGCTTTATGAATATCAATTTATTATGAATACCGCTTCGGGGAAGGAAGTTTCCCAAAAATTGCCGAGGTAATGAAAAATGTAAATAAGTAAGTATATTGCTGCTTTGGTAAGCTTTTTGTTCAGCCTTTTCGAAATTTTAGCGAATAATTTTTATTCTATTGCCGAAAATTTTATAGTCATATCAAATATAGGTTGAAGCTCGGTTTCGAATGAGCCGCTCCATGAGCCGCCTATTGTGAACTCAAGCTGGTTGTCGGTGGATTCGTCTATATATTTGGAAAGGCCATCGCTTAGGAGCTTTCCTTCAGAATAATCAGCGGGGAATAAGTCGGGTATAATGCATTGGCCTTCGGCATTAAGCAGCTCCAAAAGCAGGCCGCCGTCCAAGTCAATTGCAGGGGTAGAGCGCTGCTCAAATTGCTCGATTTCTACCTTAACGCTATTTGAAGAAGATAGGTTTGTAATCTTAAATTTGGGAGAAGTAACTGTTCCCATATGGTTTTCAAATGCGGCGAATATAATATGTGTAGGCAATTCAACATAAATCTCCAGCTCGGTATCAGGTTCTTCGGGATTCGGCGGGATAATATGCGAATCAGGCCCCACATATCCGTAAACCGGTATGATTTCCGTGGCGTTTTCCGTGGTCATAATATTAATTTCATCCTCCACAAACGCTGCAGCGGATAGGGAAACTGTCATACACAGAGCCATAATAATTGCAAATATCTTTTTTTTCATTTTTATCAATCCTTTCTATGAAATAACGCTTAATGTTAGTTTTACCGCGGATTTACCGCTGTATTCATTTGTATGAGGGTCATATACATAAATATAGGCGGTGGCTCCGTGCTTGCCTTCTTCCGGTGTTTTTGTAAGCTTAGCGGTGTTAATGTAATGATTGGGGAGTATTCCACCGGAGTTATAAATTTCTTCCCCCGTTTCGGTTAAGAAAATTTTAACGACAAAGGGATAAATATTGTGATGGGGATTTTCAATGCGCAATGTGGCTTCGCCGGATTTTGTGTTTAAAACAGGCCGGGCATTGATTTTAAAGGCGAAAACGCTTTCATCTGCCGTGCGCTGCATCTGCTCTTTTACTGCGGCCTCGCTCATATTGGGCAAATGCCCCTCGATGGCTTCTCCGGCTTTTGGTAAAAGATCGCCTATTACTAAATCGTTTGCGGGTATAGGCGACGGCAGTCTCAGAACATGTACGCTGACGAAAAACACGGCAGCCATTAAAGCCATAACTACAATAATCCAGAGCATATTTTCCAAAGATTCCAATGTTTCGTGGTTAAAGAGTTTATTCATAAATCAGCCTCCTTGTATGAAATATTTACGGCGTTTTAAAAGGCGCCGCAAAGCTGTAAAAAAATTGTTTTTATTTATCATATGTGATATGCTAATTCAGACAGGCAGAGCTGCTAATTTCCTGATTAGCATGAGTTTTTAGGCATATTGGTATCTCTGCTTTCAGCTTAATGATACGCCCATAGACACGAGGCGATGGTCTATGGTAAAACAGAGATACCAATATGGAGGATATTTAATGCTAAGTAATCATGGATTTGATCTTTGGTCGGACAGTTACGACTCATCTGTAAAAAAAGCGGAGGAAAACAATAAATACCCATTTGCCGGATATACCGGTTTAATGAATGCCATATATGGAAGCATTATGGAAAAATCGCCGGCTAAGGTTTTGGATATTGGATTCGGTACGGCTATGCTGACCTCCAAGCTTTATGAAGGTGGCAATATCATTGCGGGAATTGATTTTTCAGCCGAAATGATAAAAATCGCTTCAACAAAAATGCCTGAGGCAAATTTGTTGCAATGGGATTTTTCTCTTGGAATACCGCCTGAGCTGGAAAACGAGTCTTTTGACTTTATAATAAGCACCTACGCCCTGCATCATTTGAATGATGATGACAAGGTCGAATTTTTAAGCAAGCTGCTGAATTTATTGAAGTCCAATGGGTCAATTTTAATCGGCGATGTTTGCTTTAATACGAGAGAGGAGCTTCTTTCATGTCAAGCGGCCTGCGGTGATGCTTGGGATGATGATGAAATCTATTTTGTATTTTCTGAATTACAAGACAGATTGGGTTCTTTGTGCAAGCCGGCTTTCCATGAGTTTTCGTTCTGCTCAGGAGTCATTGAGCTTTCCAAAATCTAAAGTTATCCTGTTGTTTTCTTACGAGGCCGGTCGGTTCTGATTGACCAAAATAGATTTCAAACACTTGAGCTTCGCAAACACATAGTAATATAATCGGAGTATAATTTCGGTGGTATTTACCACATAACCGGAGGGATTTTATGGAAAATTATAATTTGTTATTGCAGAGGAGCCGCTTGTTTGACAATATAAGTGAAGATGAAATGCAAAAATTATACAAATGCATAGATGCCTCCCGGCGCTTGATAGAGAAGGATACCTTTGTTTTCAGAGCGGGGGATGATGCCAGATGGGTTTATTTAATTTTGTCCGGCAGCCTGCATATTGTAGATGAGGATTTTTGGGGCAACAGAACAATTATTGAAACTATGGAGAGCTATACTTTATTTGGAGAAGCTTATATTATGGCATCTGTGCAAACGTATTTGGTAAGCGTTATTGCCGGGGAAAATTCAACCATTCTCCAAATTGACCCTGCAAAATTGCTTAAAACCTGCCCCAGCGAATGCTCCTGTCATATTAGGCTTGTTGAAAATGTAGCCCATATTTTGTCCGAAAAAATAGTCAGGCTGACGGAAAAGGTGGGCCATATTGCCCAGCGCTCCCTTAGGGAAAAAATTCTTTCCTACCTTTCCAAATGCGCAAGGAAGGCTCAAAGCAACTCATTTTACATTCCTTATTCCCGTCAGCAACTTGCGGATTATCTTTGCGTTGACAGAAGCGCATTATCCCATGAGTTAAGCAAATTGCAAAAATCAGAAATGATAAAATATAATAAAAATTATTTTGAATTGCTTTTATAGAATTGAATTTTAATTGTTGCCGGGGATTGGTTTAAGCCTCGGCTTTGATTTTATGTAGATATTTTCGATGGCTTTAGGCGCGACAATTATAATATTTAATAAAACGGCAAACTACCCATGGCGGGTAGTGCAATATGCGGCGGCATAGGTTATAGTTAATACGATAGTATACCTAAAATAGTCAGGTAGATATTTTAATATAATTAACAAAATAAAGGGGTGAACTCTTATGTCTAATTTGCGCGAATATAAATGCCCGTCTTGCGGGGGGCCGCTTGCGTTTGATGTAAGCCTTCAAAAATTGAAATGCCCGTATTGTGACAATGCTTATGCGGTTAATGAAATGGAAAACAGCGGTGCAGGCAATAATAAAGGTGCGGACAATCAGGTGCAAACGGAGATTATGGCTTGGATG
>JGI994J12354_10003386_pt1 | contig 14945 bp, 13 predicted proteins | sample IntmicLarv3ML3BL_FD_12354 | JGI IMG/M metagenome (IMG submission 12354)
AGAGAAAACATGTGGTTAAAAACTAATTCATACCCTGATGTTAATACAGGAGATTGGTTTATGAATGCAGTTTCGACATTGGATAATGGAGATATTGTTAAAGGTTATCCAGATGGAACATTTAAACCAAACGGAAAAATAACCAGAGCAGAGTTCGCATCAATCGCAGTTAGATTTGATACTTCAGCTACTGGTGAAGTAAGTGTACCTTTTACTGATATTAGCGGACACTGGGCAGAAGACAACATTAAGAAAGCATATGAACTTGGCTATATTTCAGGCTACCCTGACGGAACATTTAGACCGAATGAGCCAATAACCAGGGCGGAAGTTGCGTCTTTAATAAATAATGTTCTTAATAGACATGTAAATTCAGATGATGACATGCTTGAGGGGATGGTAACATTCCCTGACAATACGCCGGATGCTTGGTACTACTATGCAATACAGGAAGCAGTCAATGGCCATGACTACGAAAGAAAAGCAGACGGAAAGAATGAGAAATGGTTAGAGCTTGTGTCACCGCCTGATTGGAGTGTTTTTAACTAATCGGGGAGTGAGAATGACAGATATAGTGGTCGTAGTAGAGTAAAACGATAAAAAGAAGTGGAACAAGATGCACCCTAAATGTTAGGTTAACACTGATATTTAGAGGTGCATCTTATTATATAAAATTTGAGTGTGTTTTATTTAGACTTTAGGACATCCTAGGGTCTTTTATTATGAAAGAGAGGAGAATTATATGTATTTTTATCCAAACAACTTAAAAGGTCAGGGAACATTGTTCTTATGGGTGCTAAAAGACGTGCTAATTATAATTATAGGAGCGGTTGTATCTGCTGTTATTATGGCACTAAGCGGATGGATAATGCCTGTGGTGGCGGTGGGTGTGTATGCGTTTTTGACACTTAGGCTAGATAGTGAGCTAAATATTGCAGACTATATACGCTTTGCCATCAGGCATTTTATTACTACACAGCAACTGTTTTACTGGAGGTGGGATGAATGATAAAGGGTTTTAGTGTAAAAAAGAACAAGTCGACAAAACAGATAATCGGTGCTAAAGAAATCTATGAGCAGGGAGTGGAAACATATAAAAATGACTTCCTGATATACTTTTTGATTAAGCCGGATAACATTGCAGTATTATCGACAGATGATATTAAAGCGAAAGTCAATCGCTTGTCATCAGTGCTGAAAAACTCAGATGGCCTGGAGTTCTCCTGTATTAACTCAAGGGAAAGTTTTGATGGTAATAAAGCTTTTTATAAGAAAAGGCTGGCAGAAGAAAAAAATGAAAAGATTAGAGAACTGCTTGAGAAAGACTTGGCCCACCTTGACCGTATACAAGTGCAAATGGCATCTGCAAGAGAGTTTTTATTAATTATAAGATTAAGAAACTACGACACAGAAACAGACGAGGTGCAAAAGGTTATAAGCAGGATGGAAAACTTATTAAAAAACGAAAATTTTATAGCAAGAAGAGGATTTAAGGAGGATATCAAGAAGATATTCTCCGTTTATTTTGTCCAAGACTTAACTCAAGTTTACTTTGATGACTTTGACGGCGAACGGTGGGTGAAAGGAGATGCATTTTAATGAAAATAAGTAAGACACGGAAAAATAGGATATATATACCAAAGACAGAAGAAGAACGAGAACAGATACGCATTAAGGAATTCCTTGACCTGTGCAGTCCGTCAGTACTGCGGTTTTATGCAGACCATTACATTTGCGGAAGCAGTTATAGATGCGTATGGGCATTAAGAGATTATCCCAACCAGACCAATGAACAGGCGATTTTGAAACATTTAGGCGAACGCTCGGGGGTAACACTGAAGGTATATACAAGGCATGTGACACCACAAGAGCAAAGAAAAATCCTGTCAAACGCAGTCAGTAAAAATAGGATGGAGCTTGGTTCAAACGATATCCAAAGGTCAGCAGTGGCAGAAGCGAACCTAGAAGATGTGACGGAATTGGTAAAGAGTCTTGGGAGAACAGGAGAGAAATATATTCACTGTGCAGTATATTTGGAAATGTCTGCATCGACATTAGAGCAGCTAAAAGATATGCAAGTGGAAATAGAGGCAGAGTTAACTCGCTCAAAGATTTCGGCAGACAAGCTGTTTTTAAGACAAAAAGAAGGGTTTGGGTGCACACAGCCTTGTGGCACAAACGAGTTTAAAGAATTGTTTGAGAGAGTACTGCCATCTTCAAGCGTGGCAAATTTGTATCCATTTAGTTATGCAGGAAAAACAGATGAAAAGGGGTTTTATATCGGTCACGATAAATATGGTTCAAATTTGTTTGTTGATTTTCAACACAGAACAGACGATAAAACGAACGCAAATGTACTAATCCTTGGCAATAGCGGTCAGGGGAAGAGCTATTTAATGAAGCTGCTGCTTACCAATATGCGAGAAAGCGGTATGGATATCATCTGCCTTGATCCCGAATTGGAGTATGTAGATTTAACTCAGAACCTTGGCGGCTGCTACATTGATTTGACCGGTGGAGAGTACCTGATAAATATATTAGAACCAAAGAAATGGGAAGATGATAACAGCAATATTTTATCAAGACATATAGCTTTTTTAAGAGACTTTTTCCGATCATACAAAGATTTTACAAGTGCAGAAATAGATGTGCTGGAGATTTTATTGGAAAAGTTATATGAAAAGTTTGGGATAAGGGAAGATGAGGACTTGAAGGAATTAAATCATAAAGATTATCCCATTCTTTCGGACTTGTACGCGCTGGTGGAAGGGGAGCTAAATACATATGAGAGTGATAATCGAAACATTTATACCGGAGAAACACTAAGAGATTTGTGCCTTAAACTAAAATCTATCTGTATCGGAGCAGATAGTAAATATTTTAATGGTTATACAAATATCATATCGGATAGTTTTATTACCTTTGGTGTGAAGGGTATGATGGAATCGGATGCATCGATTAAAAATGCAATGCTATTTAACATACTTTCGTATATGTCCGATGCACTGTTGACGAAGGGGAATACAGCCGCTTTTGTTGATGAATTATATTTGTTTTTGTCCAACCTTATCGCTATCGAATACATCAGAAATGCAATGAAAAGAGTAAGAAAGAAGGATAGTGCAGTGGTTATAGCAAGCCAGAATATTGATGATTTTAACAGAGCAGATGTAAAAGAAATGACAAAACCATTGTTTGCTATACCAATACATCAATTTTTATTCTATCCGGGCAAGATTGACAGAAAAGAGTACATGGAGATGCTACAACTGGATGAATGCCTGTCAGATTTGATCAGCTACCCTGCAAGGGGAGCGTGTGTATTTCGACACGGTTCGGAGGTCTATCATTTGCTTGTAAAGGCACAAAAGTATAAAGAAGCGTTGTTCGGTAGTGCAGGAGGAAGATAAAAAAATATTAATTGTATCTTACTATCGTTGTTTTAGGCAGTATGACATAGCACATGAAAAAAGAATACAAGAACTATTTAATTTAGTAACAAAGTGTGAGGATGAAGAATTAACAAAGTTAAGTGATTGGATAGAATAGGATTTGGCTCAAAGCCAATCATTCAATAACGATTTAAATATGTAGACAGCATACAGGCTAGAGATAGCCTGTTTTTTATTGTCAAAAAGGAGGATTTCATATGTGAGTTGATGCGAGAGAAGAAATATTCGATAGGGTAGAGGTAGATGGAATCAAAGGTCTATTCAGCAACGCACGAATAGACAAATCAACTGTACCGTCTGCACTTCATTTCTATGAGGTGCGAGAAGAAGATGGAATGTCAGGTGTAGCAGCCACATTAGAAAAAGATGTAAGAGTCAATCACTGGGGTACGTTTTTGTCAAAAACTGAATTTCCTTTAGAAAAAGGTTATTATGCTTTAAAGGAAAATGACATGAACCACTTAGGTGAAAGCTGTACCCTTATAGACTATCTGCAAATAGAAGATGCGAAACCCGAAGAAGCGTTGGGTTTAAATATGGATATGTAAAAAAGAAAGGGGAATTGTATTGGCGATACCGATTGTGGCAAAAATTACAGCCACACTGGCAAGTGACAAAAGAATTAGAACAGCAATCTCGTCTATCATTATCGGGATGTTAGCCATTATGCTTGTGCCGATATTGGTCATAACATCTATATCGAATACCAATGCAGACTATACTAGAATGATAGCAAAGATTGCATTTGATGGCGGACCAATTACTGATAGGGTGAAAGAAGAACATGTTCAACCACTGGAAGAAATGATAGAAGCATTTGAATATTTAGATTTAGCTATAGAAAAAATAGAGGAACAACAAGAGGAAGATCTTGACGATACAAAGGTTAAGTCCTTTTTTTATGTTCTTTATTTTTCCAAAGATATAGCCGAAATGGATGAAGCGTTCTATGAAGGTTTTATTGATTGTTTTGTAGGTACAGAAGATGATAATGAATTGTGTAAAAGTCTGGAAAGTTATCTTGATGAAGTGATAACAGAAATCCAAAGAGAAGAAATCCGCAGTCTATATCTGTTTATTAAGTATGGATTTACCTCAACCAATAACATAACAGGAATACCGGGCGAGGCATTTGATGACGAGGTGTTTGCTCAACTGATGAGTGAAGCCACAAAGTATATAGGCAGGCCCTATGTATGGGGAGGAAGTAACCCAACAACAGGATTTGATTGTTCAGGTTTTGTTTGTTGGAGTTACACGCAGTCAGGTGTTTATAATCTGCCACTAACAACTGCCCAAGAAATTTACAATCAATGTGCTCCTGTTTCAAAAGACGAATTAAAACCGGGGGATTTGGTATTTTTCCATTCAACATATGTGACAAGTAGTGCAGTAACACATCTGGGAATTTATGTTGGTGATGGTCAGATGATACATTGCGGAACACCTATCGGGTACGCAAGTCTAAGTAGTTCTTACTGGGTAAAGCATTTTTATGGATATGGAAGACTACAGTAAATAATGCATGGAAGAAAAGATTAAAAAGAGAAGTAATTAATGAAAGGAAAAAGAGAAAAATAGTTATCTCAAGCAAGGAATAAAAAATCAAAAGTCAGAGTGTTTAAGTTCTCTGATTTTTTTATTGATTAAAAAGGAGTGAAAAAATGAAAACAGTGAAAGTTCAAATTGAGTATGATGAAAATAAATACCAAGCATTAGAAAGATATGCGGTAAAGAATGAAAGGTCAATGGAAGCCGAATTGGTGAAAACAATTGAAAGCATATATGAGGAAATCGTACCAAAAGATGTGAGAGAGTACATAGAAGAGATGGATAAAAAACTTGTAAAAAAGGTCAAAAGGAAACCGCAGACAAAAGCAAGAGAAGAAAAATCTGCCGAAACAAAGCCAGCGAGAAAGGGTGAGAATTCTCACTTGAACGAGAGTGCAGGTTAAAGGCGTGGTGTCTTGCCCCACGCCGAATGCCCTCAAATCCCCACAGTGTGGGGATTTTTAAGACCAAAACCGTGGTGTCATAAAACAGGAGGTGGTGTCACATTGCTCACCAAGTATAAGAAAAAGTAGAAGTTTGGGCAGAAAACAAAGGGTTTGCCCGTGGTGTCTTAGGTGATACCATCGGCAAAACAATGAGGATTTGGCATAAAAATGAAGTTTGTATCGTTTGGGTGAAGCAAGACGATATAAGTGAATTCGCCGATACGCTTTAGTTTGATAATTAAATTTTAAAGGCAGGTGATGGTATGGAAAATTTAGATAATAAAGTAACATTTACACTGCGACTGTCGGAGGAAAATTATAAAAATTGCAAAGCAGGAATGGAACTGGATAATTCCATTAGCAGGAACGAGTACATAGAGAGAGCAATCGTTTTTTACAGTGGATATCTTTGCTCTCAAAGAAATACGGAGTTCTTTGCCAAAGCAGTTGGACAAACGGTGGAAGGAGTGGTGAAAACTTCTGAAAACCGTATTGCACGACTGCTTTTTAAAATTGCAGTTGAGATGGGAAAGCTTGAAAATATGTTGGCAGTTATTAATGAGATGGATGAAGAAACTATGAAGCGACTGCATATCCGTTGTGTGAACGAAGTAAAAAAGATAAACGGTATCATCAACATGGAAGATGCGGTGAAATACCAAAGAGGTGAAGAATAATGATTTTATGTAGTTTTAATATTTAGTAGGGGATGATTTATGGCAAAGATTATATTTACATCCAGATACATAAAGGGAAATGCAGAAGCCATTATAAACTTTGTGAACTACATAGCCACCAGAGATAATGCCGAGCATTTTGTATTTGCCAACGATAAAAAAGTTACAGAAAAGCAGAAGGCATGGATTGCAGAGCGACTTGCAGAAACTCCTGAACTTACAGAGCTATTTGAATATGAGGATTATATGGATAATCCGAGTATGACAAACGCAAGCCGACTGATAAGTAGAATTGCCGAAAGCAAAATGGAGTTCGGCGGTGTAGAAAACTATGTGGATTATCTTGCAAAGAGGCCAAGAAGTGAAAAACTGGAGCAGGGTCATGCCTTATTTAGTGGTGAAGATAAAAGGATTGACTTGAACAAAGTTAAAAAAGAAGCTTCCGAACATAAAGGGTATATTTGGACACATGTTGTTTCTTTAAGAAGAGAGGATGCACAAAAGCTTGGGTATGATCATGCAATGGCATGGAGAGAATTGGTGCGTTCAAAAATCCCTGAGATTGCCGAGAATATGAAAATCCCCATTGAAAATCTTGTATGGTACGGAGCGTATCACGATGAAGGTCATCATCCACACATTCACTTAATGGTCTATTCCGAAAATTCAAGAGAAGGCTACTTAACGGAAAAAGGTATTAAAAATATGCGCCGAACCTTTGCCAAAGAAATCTTTCATGATGAGCAATACCATGCCTATGTGGAAAAAGATATAACGAAGAAGGAAATCCAAAAGTATTTCAGTTCGGAAATCCAAAAAGCAAGTCAGCTTGAGAACCAAAGTAATCCCAAAGCAGAATCACTGCTGCTACAACTGGCAAAAAACATGAAGGTATCTAAATATAAGGTTTATGGTAGATTGGATCAGACGAATAAAAACTTGGTAGACAGGATTGTGGCTGAGATTTGTAAGGATGAAAAAGTCCAAAGACTATATGAAGGTTGGCTTGGTGCAAAGGATGCCAGATCATCTGTTTACCACAATACTTCCGTTACACATAAAACTTTAGACCAAAGAACCGAGTTCAGAGACATAAAAAATATGGTTGTCAAAGCAGCAAAAGAAATAGACTTTAGCGATGAAGCGATGGTATTAGCGGAAACAAGCGAAGAGCTTAATCTGTTCGATATTAATAGCTTTGACAATCAAGTTTTACCATTAGCAGAATCAGAGATGTTAACTCATGATGCGAATATTGAAGAATTAGATGTAGCGGCGACAAATGAAGTCAGTGTGCCTGTGCCGGAAGATTGGGCTGTAGATATTTTTGAAGGAAACAATTCCGAAAAAAACAATTCTGGAAAAAGCAACTTTAAGGAAAATAATGTTAAAAAAAGTGATTCGAATAAAAACCATGTACCAGCAGATGAAGCAGAGTTTTATCAATGTGAACTATTGACAGAAGAAGATGCAGATGCCTGTATACGATACAAACAGGGTAAAATAAATTTGAGAAAAGACGGAATGCTTTGTGATTATGAAAAAGGGATAGGATATATGAAAGAAGCAGCTGCAAACAAAAATATGTTGGCCTTATTTGTATTGTTAAAAGAGAGCACAAAAAAAGAGGAGCCTTTGGAAGTGACGAAGGAACAGTTGGATGAATGGTTGGAGCAACTGTTGACACAGGCTGAAAAAGGTGATGCATTTTCACAGTATGTACTGGGATATTATTATTTTTTTAATAGTAATAGAGATGTCGAACAGGCGAAACTATGGCTGCAAAAGGCAGAAGAAAACGGAAACGAATTTGCACAGAACTTGATTTCATTCATAGAAAAATGGGAAGAAGGACAAGGTATGTGGTATAGAAATCAGGCGAAAAAATCTTTTATGAACCTGTTGAAACGACTTGGTGGAGTTATAGAAGACGATTATCGCAATAGGACAAATGCAACAATGAGGATTGAAAGTAAGCTGTCAAGAAAGTTACGAGAGAAGAAACTGGCACAGGGCCAAAAGTTGGAATAGATAAAATATTCTTGAATAGTCGAGGTGAAAAAATGAGATGGAAAAAGTACGGAGTAATAATAGAGATGACAGGCATTACCCAGAAACAAACCGCTAAAATTTTGGCGGATTATTTTCATACGTCTTTTGAATATACATCAGATAACAGCAGTTACTTGGTTATGGACAATCAAAATAGAAAATGGTTGGTGGAGTTACCACAGGAAGTAATGGCGGAGAAAATGTTTGGGGATAAGCGTATAAAAACAAGCGGACTTTTCAGGTCAAAACTAATAACGCCGCTCATATATGAAAATGATTTCAATAAAGTCGGTGATGTCTTAGAAAAAATTGAAGACCGAGGTGGGCTGACCAATGAAAGCACAAGTATGGAAATATTGATAGATACAGCAGGTATTGAGTCAAGTAATAAATTTACCGATAATCTGATTCGGTTGCAAAGCAGTAAGAAAGATTTGATTTGTAGGGCTTTACAGCTTGAAGGATGCAGAGAACTGATAGATTTAAGTAAAGTGGAGGAAAACGGTATTGTGAAATTCTCTGATTTTAAAAGCTCAATCAGTGGCAAAGCTGTTAAAGGTTATGTTCAATTTTGTCAGGCTATAAGTAATTATGCGGACACAACATCATCGCTGAAAGATAAACCAAACTCTTCTCAAAACGATAAATTCGTTATGAGGACATTTCTTGTTAGGATTGGGATGTTGGGAAAGGAATTTAGTGAGAGTAGGAAAATGTTTACAGAGCATTTGAAGGGAGATTCGGCGTGGGTATCAAAAGTGGATGTTGAAACCAAAAACGGGATACCTATCGGCCAAGCTGTTGAGCAGGAGGCGAATGTAGAAAGTGTGAGAGGAATAGATGAGGAAGAAACAAAACAAGAGGGAGATATAGAGCAAGAAGATATGGGCATACAGTTTTGTTGAGTCGATACTTATAGTGGGGTGAGATTATTTGGAAAGTATAAAATAAAGAATAGGAGAATGTTGAACTTAGGACTTCCAAGAAGACTTTTTTTGTTGAAAAATTAGGAGGTTTATTGTATAGACTATAAGAATATAAATGACTAATGTTAATGTATGTAATTGACAAATTTAATTGGTGTTGATATAATTTAAACATAAAGAAGAGGAAGTGCGATAACACTCCCTCTCATGGCACAACCGCTTTAAAGGCGGAAAGGCTTGGTTATATTTGACTAATAACCGTCAGACCTCATAGCATATAGGGACGGTTATTTTTTTTGTATATGTACGACTAACATAGCGAAAGCTATCATTAAGGTCAAAGCCTCAAACGTCGACATTGGCATCACCTCCTTTGTGAGGAAAGTGAGCCTTACCGCCCATATGCAATTGTACTAGTACTAGTAAGAGCATACTTGTATTTAGGTGATTATTCAATAATCTTTTATATTTATTGTTAGAAACGAAAAGAAAAAGAATGGTGAGAATGAATAAGAAAATAGATGATCGTATTGACCCAAAGACTTCTTAGAAGTCTTTTTTTATTATCATAAAGTTGTAATTGTTAAAGCATATTTTTATTGTTTGAGCATTTACGCTTATTTTATTAAGGAGTGAGAATTATGAAATTTTATTATATAGCGTATGATATAGATATAAGTTCCCAAAGGATGCTGAAATACTTTCCTTTGGCAAAGATTATCCTAAAGACGGAGATAAAAAATACAACTTTATATTTTTGTGGATTTTATGAAAGAGCATACCCAACGCTTAGATATTGTTATGATAGAAGTGTTCCGGCAATCGTTTGGGAGTTAGAAGAAAGGGATATGAAATTACTGGATGCAATGCATCATGTAGAAGAATGTTATAAAAAAGTAGTATGCAATATTTCGGGTGATATAGATATCTCAGGTATTGTATATTTAATGCAGTGGAAAAACATAGGTATGCCATCAGAAGCCTATCTGGAAATCATGTTTGACGGTTATGAAGAACATAGCTTTGACCCGACAGCTTTAGAGGAAGCCTTGGATAAGGCTGTGGAGCATGTCTGCAATAGAGGCGGTGATTAATTATGGGGCTGTATTCTAAAGAGCAAATCGACAAAGCGGCAGGGATGGATGTTGTAGGATATCTGAGCCATAGAGGTGAACGATTAGTAAAAGTAGGCAACGAATATAAACTCATTTATAGAGATGCACAAGGCGAACATGACAGTATTTTTATTAGAGAAAGTAAATGGTATGATCATAAAAACCAGATAGGCGGCAATACAATTACATTTCTGCAGTACTTTTATGATATGACATTTTTAGAGGCTGTTGATGATCTATTAAATGGTGAAACTCCCACAATAGATAATAAACAATATAAGAATGATTTTGTTCCACCCAAGAAGGAATTAAAACTATTGCCAAAAGGAAAGGATACAAAAAAAGTATTTGACTATCTGGTAAAACAAAGGTTTTTATCGTCGGAAATAGTTTTGTATTTTGTTTCCAGAGGTTTAATTTATCAAGAATCTAGGTATGGAAATGTTGTGTTTGTGGGGCTTGATGAACATGGTGAACCTAAGTCGGCTTGTCAAAAAAGTACGAATAACTACCACTTTAAGAACACGCTGGAAGATTCAGACAAAAAATATGGATTTCATCATAAGGGTACAAATGATAGGTTGTTTGTGTTTGAAAGCGCTGTTGATTTGCTTTCATACCTAACACTATACCCCAAAGATTGGGGGGAAAACAGCTATCTGGCACTGGATGGATTGGGTGCAAAAGCAATGATACATTTCCTTGATAGTTGTAGCAATGTGGATGAAGTACATATATGCATTGATTATGATGCAGCAGGGATAGAGACATTTGACAAATTCAAAGATATGCTTATAGAAAAAAACTATAGTGCTGATAAAATAGTGAGAGAATACCCAATCTGCAAGGACTGGAATGAAGTGTTAAAGGCTAATAATGGCGAAACTCCAATATTGCCCGAACTGCATCCAAGGCTTGAACTGTTTAAAAAGCAGATACAAAATTTCAACAGACTAAACTCAGATACAGAAAACGGATATATAAAATGGAAGGTCCAAGAGACGAAGGAATTAGGTGTTGAATTTCTAATAAAACAGATGAACCGAGAAACTGATATGTTATCAGAGCATCTGATTGTTTCAAAAAATAAAAAATATCTGACAAAACAAGGTGAGGCAAAAGCCGTTAAGATAGCAGACTTGGCTCTGTCAGCTTTGTGTGAATTGAAAGCCAAAGAACAAGTTTTGCCCAAAGAAACACTCTACTCAGAAACATTAAATGAATTAAAAAAAGAGTACAAACCATATCAAGACAAGCATGGCAATGTGCGTAGAATAGATGATTTGAAAAAAGAGATGAACTTGGTAAACAAAGCGTTTAAAAACCAAGATACATCTCTTTTTTTGTGCCTGAAAGATATGGCAAGCACTTCTGTCAGACTGTATGTAAACAACTTACTTTTGCGGCAGGAGTTGGAGAAAAATATAGAAGTTCAAAAGGGAAACAATATGCAAAAAAATGATATGCAAGAAGGCAATATACAGAAAATCAACATGCAAAAGAGCAATATACAAGAGCAAAGTATAGGGGGTCAAAATATCAATATACAGGGAAATAATATACAAAAGAGCGGTACACAGGAGAATGATATACAAAAAAATAAAGAAGAAACAGCATATGTTTACGAAGAAGGAGAGCCAATATGCCAAATCAGTTAATGCCTATTATAATTGTTTCTCTTATGTTTGGAACATTCGCTATTCTTATGTATTTTATGACCCAAAAGACATTGAACATAAAAAGTAAAACAGTAGGGGATGGACAGCATGGTTCGGCGAGATTTGCAACCTCAAAAGAGATTAATGAGAACTTCAAATTAGTATCTTATAGACCCAAACAATGGCGAGAAAACAACCCTAAAGACTTGCCTCAAGGCCTAATTATCGGATGTAAGGAAACTGGCAAAAAAATGATAGCTATAGTGGACGACGGAGATGTACATGCACTTATGATCGGTGCAGCAGGGGTTGGTAAGACAGCAAAATTTTTATATCCTAACATAGAATATTGCTGTGCATCGGGGATGTCATTCCTCACAACGGATACTAAAGGGGATATTCTAAGAAGTTATGCTCCGATTGCAAAGAAGTATTATGGTTATGATATTTCTGTTTTAGACCTTCGAAATCCAACCCAAAGCGATGGGTTCAATATGCTTCATATGGTAAACAGGTACATGGATAATTATCTTAAAACCAATGACTTGATTTCCAAAGCTAAAGCGGAAAGATATGCAAAAATTATATCAAAAACAATAATGAATACAGGTGGTTTTGATTCTGCAAATGCAGGACAAAACGCCTTTTTTTATGACTCGGCTGAGGGACTGATAACCGCTGTGATATTGGTTATTTCAGAGTTTTGCTCACCTGTATTAGAGGGCGGCAGTTTGCAGAAAGACACAGAACAAAGGCATATCATAAGCGTGTTCAAGCTAATTCAAGACCTGCTTGGGCCATCACAAGTCAAGGGTAAAAGCCAATTCAATCTGCTAATGGAAAAACTCCCGGAAGAACATAAGGCGAGATGGCTGTCAGGCGCGGCATTAAACGGTTCGGAGCAAAGTATGGCATCTGTATTGTCCACAGCATTGTCAAGAATTAATGTATTTCTTGATAGCGAAATCGAACAGCTGCTTTGCTTTGAATCAAAGATAGATACAGAGAAGTTTTGTAAAAATAAGTCAGCGATATTCCTGATAATGCCGGAGGAGGATGACAGTAAATATTTTCTGGTATCCTTGGTTATACAGCAGCTTTATAGAGAGATGCTCTCTATTGCGGATGAATTTGGAGGTAAGTTACCCAACAGAGTCATGATGTTTTTAGACGAATTCGGAACGCTTCCGCCTATTCAGTCAGCAGAGATGATGTTTAGTGCATCCAGATCAAGAAGAATCAGTTTTGTCCCGATTATTCAATCTCTTGCACAATTAACCAAGAATTATGGCAAGGAAGGGGCAGAAATAATAGCAGATAATTGTCAAATAGGCATTTATGGCGGGTTTGCCCCTAACTCTGAAACAGCAAGTGTTTTGTCCAAAAATCTCGGAGAAAAAACAGTGATGACAGGCAGCATCTCACAAGGCAGGGATAAGTCTAAGTCACTGCAAATGACAGGAAGACAGCTTATGAGTGCGGATGAGATAAAGATTATGCCAAAAGATACCTTTATTGTCACTCGCACAGGAGTAAATCCAATGAAAACAGTTTTACGACTGTTCTTTAAATGGGGGATAACTCTGGATGATAAATATATTGGCTCTAAGGAAGCCATTCGTAAAGTACACTATGCAGACAAAAAACAAATAGAAGTAATGATAGATGAAAGATATAGCAAAGACAAAGACTCTTTTTTTGAGGATATACCAATGAATAATAAGGATATTAGTAAGATAGGAAAAAAGATGAGATATTAGCAAAAGTAGGATAATGGAAGACTAACTATTAAAAGTCAACACCCAAAATGAAATTTTTGATTTGAAATATAGAAATGTATTTTAGATATAGAGAACCTTGATAACTGCATTTCATCCTTGGAGAGGGATGTAAATAACTGCTACTATATAATACGAGGAAGTGATTAAGTGAGGAATAAAAGAGAGATATATGACTCGAATATATCCCATAGAGCCTTGAGCATATATCTGTACTTATGGGATAGAGCGAATAAGAATGGTCAATCTTTTCCCTCTTTGAGCAGAATAGGGACAGATTTAAATTTGTCAGTAAGTACCGTCCGAAGAGGGTTAAAGGATTTGGAAGAAATGGGGTACATAAAAAAGAATAGGCGACACCGACTTAATGGAGGGAGAAGTAGTAACCTGTATACCATTTTAAAATGAAGATGATACCAAGGGAAAAGACTGTGTTTTTCCGAATGAACAGGGGCGGGTGTCACGGTGAACAACTAAGTATATCAGTTTAACTATTGTTTGCAAAAGAAGATAGGTAATATAGAGTGTTCGAGGTAAAAAGTAATAAAAGAATGTTGGAAAATGAATGCAGTGAAATCAAGGATGAAATGAAAAAAATATATTAATCTTGGTTTTTATTTTTCATGGTGATTGTATTCTGCTTATTCCGATAAATGGATTTTTATAAAAATGTATGCTAAAAGAATGGAAAGAATACATTTTCCGATGTTTTTATTAATCACCGTGGCTAAAGGTGTACAAACTGCATAAATAGAGAGGGAAAGCTATGCTCAAAACACGAAACAACAATGAGTTTTCGAAAATATCGCTGGAGAGATCGGATTTTCGTTGTGAAAATGAACAAAAATAAATGTTTTTTGTCTTTTTTATAGTGGAAATCGGTTGTCGGATATCGATAAGCCGTTTCGCAGGGTTTGAAATTTAAATTCGGAAGCAAGTGTTAAAAGCTGATTATTATTCAATCTTTAGCCTGTAAAATATATATAGCAAACAGCGTAAGTTTCTCTGATATTTCTCTGTTAGGCAAATTAAACAAAGGTTTATATTTATTATTTTGTACCACATGAGAATAGAAGATGATCTCTCTATGTGATATATTAAAATAGGAGAAATATTACATAAAATGACTTTTTTGAATGTTTTTTATCAAAAAGAGCCATAAAATTCATCTAAGAAGAGAGACAAAAGGGGGCGCGTATGAAGAAAAGAATAATGGCGATGTTGATGGTGGTGGTTATGGTAGTCTTGATGCTGCCGAGTGCTGCACTTGCAAAGGATGTGACATTTGTA
>JGI994J12354_10003387_pt1 | contig 14939 bp, 11 predicted proteins | sample IntmicLarv3ML3BL_FD_12354 | JGI IMG/M metagenome (IMG submission 12354)
AATAAATCGTCAAATCTGTCTTTCCATGCGGTCATCATCAAACTGTACGATTCTTCCGCAAACTCGCCGTCAAATCCGACTCTGATACGAATAATATTTTCCGTCCTCAACGAATCTAAGTCCTTCGTTAAAACTTGAGATAAAAGCATCTTTATCGGATACATATTCTCCCAAATCCATAAGTTGATTGCGGAATGCCCCCACATTTGCCAAACGTGCCATCGCAGGAGCTTGTTTACCGTTAATCATATTTCTGATTTTATTTTCCAAATCATCAAAAGGAACTTCAATCAATTCGATTTTAATATTCGGATTTTCCGCTTCATATTTTTCTGCTAAACGTTTGAAGCTTTCGCCCTCTTTGCCGTCGCTAAACCAAACTACGTCTAAAACTTTTTGTTCGCCCGTATCTGTTTTTTCTGCACTTGTGTCTTTTTGCTCATCGGTTGCGTTTGCGGGTGAACTCGGCGGTGTGTTTGATGCGCAACCTGCTAAAGTTCCTATAAGTAAAGCACTTGCCAATACTATTTTTAAAAATTTCTTCATAAATACATTCTCCTATCTTTATTTTTGTACCCTTATTTTATCAGTTATATTGCACAATAACTTTCAAATTTCAATTGCAAAATAGTGGATTATTGCCATTTATTTTTCTTCCTCATCGGATTTCATTTCTTTTTTTGCATACTGTTTGGGCGTAATTCCCGTAGTCTTTTTAAAAATCGAAATAAAATGACTGTCGCTGTTATAAGCCAATTTTTCTGCGACCTCCGTTACCATCAAGCCGCTTTTCAATAATTTTTTTGCGGCAATTATTTTTTGATTTGTGATGTATTGTACAACGGTAAATCCTGTTTCTTTTTTGAAATAATGGCTCAGATAATATCTGCTTAGATAAAAAGTTCCTGCTTTTTTTTTTTTTTTTTTTTTTTTTTCGATTCTTTCTCTGTACAATACGGGTTCTTTAAACTCGACGCTTTTATATTGACTTTTTTGCTGACGAAACTTCTCGTGTTCGAGTTCTATATCGTGCATAAAAAATTCATACATTTCGTTCACCGACAACAGCAGTTCCAATATTGCCAATTTAATTTTCACTTTTTCTTTGGTTCCTTTTTCCTCCGCAATGCTTTTTTCTATTTTCTCCATCATTTTTTCAACTTTAGAAAGATGGATGCCCGATAAATGAATCCTATGAATAAAATTATCCGGACGATTATCAAAGTATCTTTCAAAATCATATTCAAAAACTTTTGACATATCCCGCAAAAGCGCCGGGTCAAACATTAATACGTAGCGATTATGTAATTTTCCCAGTGCTCCGTTTGTTCGATGATACTCTTTCCCGTTAATCAAAAATAAATCTCCTGATTTCACGTTATAAAAACGATTGTCAACCTCAAAAGTCGCGCCGTCACTAAGAAACAGAATAATCTCATACTGCTTGTGAAAATGAAAGTCCTGCATACACCAATTCTGCGTGCTCCCTTTAAAAAAGTACAGCGAATCAAATTCTTCCAAAAAAACTCTTTCTTTCATCTTCATTACCTCACTTCATTTATTATAGTTTCCGCGGAAACCTATAATGATTGATTTTACCGAACAGGTTTAATGCCAAAAATCCATCATAGCCTCTTGTAAAAAAATAATCATAAGTGCCTGTCCGTAAGTCATCGGACAGCACACGATTTCTTTATAAAACTCTTTATTTTCACCGATTGGCGTTCCATAAGAAACATTTAAAACCGTTCCGTCCTCCTTAATATAATTGAAAATATTTTCAACAGCTTTTTCAATGTGAATCATATATTTTTCTTTTTCTAAAACACCGATACGCACTCCCTGCATAATCCCGCATAAAAATGCCGCACTGGCGGAAATCTCAATGTAAGATTCTTGGTCATCAATTACAGTATGCCATAACCCGCTCTCTTTATCCGCAAATTTTATTAATGTTTCGCATTGTGATTTATACACGCTCAAAAGATAATTTCTGATAGCGGAATCGATATCGGCTTGCTGCAAATACTCCATAATTCCCAGTGTGTACCAACCGTTTCCTCTACCCCAATAAACTTCGCCGTAATTGTCTTTGCGTTTGAAGTTGTAGCCGTGATAAAACAATCCCATATCTTTATCAAACAGATATTTTATATGATTCAATATTTGATAGTTTGCTTCATCTATACAATCTTGTCTTTTTAATAAAAGTCCCGACCTTTCTAAAAATAATCCCGTCATAAACAGCGTATCGATTAATATTTCCGAATCATTCGCATCACCTGTAATCATGTGTTGAAAGCAATTATCGCCCGTTCTTATTAATCCGTTTTCGCTGTCCATTATCCAGTCTGTCCATTCTTCAATCAAGTCTTTATATTTTTGTTTTTTTGTTATTTCATAAATATAAGTCAGCGTTAACATGGGAGCTGTTGTGTTAATATTTTTTTCGGAAACGCCTTTTTCTATGCAATTGTCAAACCAATTGATGAAGAAATCAAGAACCTCCTCATTTTTTGTTTGCTCATAATATTTATGCAACCCGAAAAGCCCGACGCCTTGCGGCCATTCCCAACAATCAATATCTATTAAACTAATCGGGAATTTTTCTTTCATATCACTTTTTAATGTCATCATACAGTTTGCCACTTGATTCAATACATTTTCCAATTCCGTTTTGCTTCTCATTTCTTCACCCTTATTCTTCCTGTTTGATTTCGATTATGCCCTTTGGATTAAGCGGATAATCATATAGTTCTTCTCCGTTTAAAAAGCATTTGTTTTGTTTATCAATTCGATATACTTTTCCTTTTGTGTCATCAACCGAAATACTTCCGTCGTTTTTATAATCAAATTCAACATTGCTGAACTCTTCAAAAAAAGTTCGCAAACTTACATATCTCTCGGCTTTTTCTACTCGAACAATCCAAATGTTTTCTCTGCCTTCGCTGATAAATTCCTTGTATTTGCATACGCCTTTCTGCTGTCTTGTCAAACCGTTTAAAGCCTTGACGCCAATATATCCGCCGTCTTTTTCCACAACGATTGTGTGATAATCTCCCATATATTGTTCAAATTCATTAATGGGAATATAGGCATGTGTATAGTCGATTTGATTGCTTTTCGGTATGTCATATTTTAAAATCGCGGTATTTTCAAATTGCATCACCATCGGTAAATTACCGTTTCCAACCCAAAAATTCGGTCGTCCGTTTCCATAAGGCTGAAATTCTCCCGGGTGATTAATAAATACCTGTGCGACTTCATCAATCGTTGCCTGCACAACATGTTCCTGATATCCCGCTTCAAAAGGAGTATATCCGATTGCCGATGATAAACACACGTTTTCATTTTTATATAAATAAAAATTAACATGCTGTTCAAAACCTTGCGTATTTTGAAAAATCAAAGCCTTTCCTTTTCCTGCACAAAGATATTGTTTATATTCTTCCGGCGCTATATAATCGCCCAAAACTAAAGGCAAACAACCCATAATTTCCGCATTTAAAAATCCTGCATTATACGCAAGATATAATAAACTCGTTGTGCCTGCGTTATAATTCCCCTTTAATTCTTTTTCATAAGTCCGCCCGAAACTCGTCATAACCGCACCTTTATGAGAGTTAACACATAAAGAATAAAAAATCATATCTAAAGCTTTTTTTGCTTTTTCATGCAGAGCATCATTTTCGTCCGTCAAATTATACAGAGTTCCCAAGCCTAAAACATCGACCGGAATATATGCGTTGGAGTTCCATTCCGTAATAAATTCTTCAAAAAATCCCTCGAACCAGTCGTCTAATAATCCGATTGCTTTTTCTCTTAATTTATTTCCGGTTAATCCGCTGTTTTCAAATATCACATCAGGCATAAATTTACCCGCAAGATATTGGCAAATGTGAAAAAGTAACGCATGATTTTCGCTGAAAAACCACATAACATCATTTCCGGGTTCATCAATCCAATATCGGTAAGTGCGCATCGCTTCTTCGATTAAATCTTTCATTTCTTTGCTCAGTTGATTCATGTGTTTTTGATAAATATAAAGTATGATTACAAAATGAAAATCCGAGCAATCTTGTTTTTCAAATACTCCCGGCAATTCATCAAAAATAATTTGCTCCGCTTTATCCAAATCTTTATTTAAAGAAAATAATACCGCCGATTTATAAACGTTATCCGCTCCCAAAGAAAGAATTATATCTTTGATGTTGTCTTTACGCTTTTCGTGATTTTCCTCACTGTGTTCAAGAAAATCCTTTTTGACTAATTGATTTCCGATTTTTCTTCCGATAACGATATCATTTTCCGTAAGTTCAACACCGAAATAACGATATCCCGGAACCAGTTCATCTGAATGAAGCAAATTAATTTCGCTTTTTCCTTTTTTAAGCACATATTTTTTTTCCGAAATTAATAGTTGTGCATTTTTCATTTTGCTCACAAAGTTGCCCGGTGCCGTTTTCACATTTACTTTAATATCTTCATTTAAAGTATTTTCGATAGAAAGTTTTACGTCCTCGCTGATGTACGTTTCTTTTTCAAAACACATTTCTTGCAACATCATTTCTTTTTTATACAGTTTTGTTATGTCCGTATTTTCACTGACAGGGATTTTAATTTTTAATTTTTCGTTTCCCGTTACCCGTATTCTAAAATAATAATCCGTATCACGTTCGGCTAAATCGTCCAAACAAACAACAAATACATTTTCGCCCTTTTTAAGCGTGACTTTAATAGTTTCGCTTTTCACCATATTTCTCGTAAACGGTATGAAGTCACGCGCCAATTCCCCGTTTATCCATAATGTCATGCCGCCGCATGTACTAAGTTCCAATTCCGCTTCTTTCTCATTTTCGCTTTTAATAATCGCATAATGATAAGAGCGAAGATAAGTCGGCACATAATAAAAACCGGAAGAATCTACACCTACGTTGCCGAAAGGAAAATATATGTGTGTATTAAGATTTTGTCCGAAAACTTTAACATCTTTAATATCGGAAGTTAAATCTATATATTCCGGTATATTATTTTTACGTTCTTTAAAAAATTCTTTGCGGCAAGGGTTTTCGTGAATCGCAAAGCCGTGTTTTAACCATTCGTTTATTTTTCCTTTTAATACCGCCTTTTCAAATTCTTTTTTTTGGGTACAGATTTCACTGCGTAAAAAGCGGTTAATATACCCGTTTTCCAATAAATCATATTCAATATATTTCATTATATTTACCCCTTCACTCCACCTGCGGTTACGCCGCCGATAATATATTTTTGCAAGGTAACAAATACTATAATAACCGGTATCATAGAAATAGCCGACATTGCTAAAAGACTGCTCCAATCAACGGAAAATTCTCCGGAAAAACTCGCCAATGCAAGTTGCAATGTATAATATCTTTTGCTGTTAATAACTAATTTAGGCCAAAGATAATCGTTCCATCGCCACATAAAAGAAAAAATTGTTAAGACAGATATTACCGGCTTTGCAAGCGGCAACATAATCCTTGCAAAAATACCGAACTCGGATGCGCCGTCTATTCTCGCCGCTTCCATATAAGCATTCGGAATGCCTTCATAATATTGTTTCACCAAAAACACAGCCGTCGGAGATGCCACAGCCGGTATAATAAGTCCCCACAAATTGTTATACAATCTAGTTGCTACAATAACTTTGAATATCGGAATCATTATAACTTCGAGCGGAACCATTAATGTAGCCAATACAACACCGAACAAAACCTTTTTGCCCACAAACTCATATTTCGCAAATACATATCCCGAAAGCACGTTTACAATGATTGTTAAAAGCGTTGCGACGAAACTGACGAATACCGTATTAATAAAAAACTGAACAAAGTCGCCTTGCTGTAATGCTTGTATATAATTATTTATCGTTGGATTTTTACCAAACAAAGTCGGCGGCCATGAAAATAATTCTCCTGTTGATTTAAAAGATGATGCAATTACCCAAACTATCGGAACAAGAAAAAGTACGACTAAAAAAACCAACACCGCATATAATAAAACCGTTAAAATTTTGCCTTTCGTATCCTTAGTTTTCATCAGAAGTACCCCCTTTATTCAATCGAAATTGAAACAGCGTAAGAAGTGCCAATATCGCAAACAAAACCATCGTCATTGCCGACGCATATCCCATTCTGCTTTTTTGAAAACCCGTTTCTTGTATCATCTGTACCATAAATTTTGTCGCACCCGCAGGCCCGCCTTGCGTTAATGCAAATACAAGCGGATAGCTTTTGATTACGTTAACAGATGAAAGAACCAACACCAAAAGGCTTGTCGGTCTTAACAATGGTAATGTGATATAGCAAAACTGTTGCCAAAATGTTGCACCGTCCAAATCTGCCGCTTCGTAATATGTTTCTGATATTGATTTGATTCCGGCGACAAACATAACCATGTAATATCCCGCCATACTCCATACAGTGACGAATACAACAACCCCCATAGCCATTGTAGGATTTGTAAGCCATTTCACAGGGTTTCTGCCAAGTGCGGTTAATATGTAATTTATCACTCCAAAATCTTCACCGAGTAAAAATCTCCAAGATAAACCCACAACTATGGTAGAAATCATTGTCGGCCAGTAAAATACCGCTCTAAAAAAACTTGTTCCTTTTATTTTTCTGGTTAATAAAAGCGCAAGCATCAATGCCGTCACAAAAATTGACGGTACCGAAATGGCGGTATAAACCATCGTTCTTAAAAATGATTTTAAAAATTGTTTGTCGCCGAATAACTTAATGTAATTCTCCAAACCTATAAATTCCTGAGGATTAATACCGTCCCATTTTGTGAACGAAATCCAAACCCCGTTTATCGCCGGAAAAAACAGAAACGTTCCGAAAATAATCAGGGTGGGTAATAAAAGCAAGTATGGAAAAATTTTTTGCTCTAAGCTTTTCATTTTCTTTTATCCATGCGTTAAATTTACCCAACCAAAAGAATTATTTATCGCATGGCTCCCTTCTCAATATTTCCTTTCGGTCATTATTTTTATTACTATATCATAATGTTTAGCAAAATTCTGATACATTTTTGGACAAATATCACAAATTCTTGCGTTCTATAATGCAAAAATGATACTTCCGATACAAATTACGCTTTTTTCTAAACTTTAGATGTTATGTTTTTTTCTCTTGTTTCATGTAATGCTCTTTCTGAAATAAGCGGAAAAAATGCATATATTTTTCGCGTATCATATCTATGTCCGAATGACGGCTTGTTATGAATTATGAATATATAAAGCTTATAAATAAATAAGACTTGATGACGTGGAAAAATAAAATTAAAAGCAAAAATTAATTTTGATAAGAACTTAATCTTAATTTGAAATATAAGTCCATAGGATAAAGAAATTGTTTTATTCGTTGTTCAGATGTATAATATTAACATCGAATATGATGTGCAAACGGAAAAACAGCACAATGCATCTCGGCAGCAGAAACTCCCAAGATGCTTGTTGTTATATCGGAGGATAAAACATGACACCTGAAAATCAAATTGAAAAAACATTTATTGATATTCTGACTATGAGAGAAAATCAATGGACATATCGTAATGATATAAAAACGGAAACAGCCCTCTGGGATAATTTGCGAGGGCATATTAATCGAATAAATCTCGCTGTATTGGACGGTATATTACTCACTGATGCTGAATTTGAACTGGTAAAAAACGAATTTATACGATTAACGCAAACACCTTTTCTGGCTGCGGTATGGTTTCGTGGTGAAAATGGTATTGCCCATATTGACATAGAGCGAGAAGACGCTTCCAAAGGAAAAGTAACTCTCACACTTTTCAGTAATAAAGATATTGCCGGCGGCATATCCAGTTATGAAGTTGTGAATCAAATTGTGCCGACAACGGAAAGTAAAACCATGCGCGGTGATGTTACCCTGCTTATAAATGGTTTACCCGTAATACATATAGAACTTAAAAATGAACTTGCAAAAGACGGATATTGGCAAGCATTTAAGCAAATCGAACGCTATGCCCATACAGGTTTTTTTGATGGCATATATGCTACGATACAAATTTTTGTAATCAGTAATAAAGTATCCACAAGATATTTTGCACGCCCGAGAACAAACAATGATTTTGAACTTGCCAAAAAATTTCTATTCAACTGGCGTGAGTCGGATAATACTCCTGTTGAAGATTTATATGATTTTACACGTAAAGTTTTAAGCATACCGATGGCTCACGAACTTATAAGCCGTTTTACAATCTTGGTTGATGATAAAAAGAATCAAAAATTTGTGATGGTACTGCGTCCGTATCAGATACACGCAATAAAAAAGATAATGCAACAGGCTTACGACCACGAGGGCGGGTTTATATGGCATGCCACGGGTTCGGGAAAAACAATAACCAGTTTTGTTGCCACTAAACTGTTAGCTCAGTCAGCGATTTCCGTTTCGCGTACGATAATGATAGTTGACCGTAGAGATTTGGACAGCCAAACAAAAGGCGAATTTAGCAAATTTGCTTCTGAGTATAACACGGGTATTTCATCGGGAGAGACTACGGATAACACTCTTGTTGTGGGAATAAACAACAAGCGTGAGTTGGTGGAAAATTTCTTGAGCAAAAAGAATAGCAACACAATTATTATTACCACAATCCAAAAACTAAGTCATGCAATTCGGGAAAGCAAAGAAGCAGAGATAAATAAATTTGAAAAATTGAAAGGCGAACATATTGTGTTCATTGTGGACGAGTGTCATAGAGCCGTTTCTGATAAAGAAATGAAAGCGATTAAAAAGTTTTTCCCGAAATCCACATGGATTGGACTTACGGGGACACCTATTTTTGAGGAAAATAAAAAACAGGAAAACGGAACTTATGCCCGCACTACTTTCGACCAATACGGCGAACTTCTTCATGCATACACAACAAAGAATGCCATGGATGATAAATCCGTATTGGATTTTCAAGTGGAATATCATTCTCTGATGAGCGAAGATGAAGAGAACAGAATATTTTCAAATAAGCTTAGTTTAAAATATCCTAATCTGGATTCGCAAACTAAATTAAAAACTATGTCCGATGAGGATAAGGAAGATTTATTGGAATCATCGGATTATGAGAATGAAGCATATATTGAAACTATGCTAAAAAAAATATTCCGCCACCAATCCATACTTGAAAAATTCAAAGTAGTTGACGGTATGCCGACAATGAGTGCGATACTTACCACTCATTCAATAGCTCAAGCAAAACGGATATATCGCAAATTGGTTGAGTTAAAAGAGACCGGTAACCTTATTGTGGGTAAACCTTTGGACGAAAAAAGACAATTGCACGACCCCGATTTTCCGCGAGTGGCTGTAACTTATTCCGTAGCAGAAAATCAAGATGAAGAAACAAACAACGAAATTTCTGAAATAATGGAACAGTATAATAAAATGTTCCGCACAAGTTATACGGATATAGATTTATATAATCAAAATATAAATAAGCGTTTAGCCAGAAAAGAGGCGCAATACAAAAAAGACGGGCAATGGCTGGATTTCGTTATTGTTGTTGATAGACTTCTGACAGGTTTTGATTCACCGACGATTCAAACGCTTTATGTGGATAAAGAACTGCGTTATCATAAATTGTTGCAGGCGTTTTCGCGTACGAATCGCACATATCCCGATAAAAACATAGGCATGATAGTCACGTTCCGAAAGCCGAAAACAATGGCGATTAATGTCAGAAATGCAATAAAATTATTTTCAAATGAGGACAGAGATTGGGAAAATCTTGTTCCAAAACAATATGTTGAGGTTAAACAAGAACTTAAATCCGCTTATAAAAGTTTTAGAGAAGCAAACAAAGAACTGGCAAATGACCCGAACAATATTAAAAAGAAACTTTGTGCCATAAAAACCTTTCAGTCATTGAGCAAACTTGAAGAAGCGATAAAGAGTTATGAAGAATATGAAACGGAATTTGATAAACTTCACAACATAACCAAAACCGTTATAGATGAAGTCGGCAACATAGAAAATTTGAAAGCTGAAGTTAAGCAAACACTTGAGGAACAAAATATTGATGATGACGAAATAACAGATTTGCTCGAAATAGAATTTTCATCAGACCAGAGAGCAACTCTCGAAGAAAAAATTGACAGTTATTATATCAGTCAACTTCTCAGAGATATACAAAAGGGAAACAACAAACAAGAATTTGATGAAATTATCAAAAGCAAGCCGACGGTCATCAAAACAGCATATGATGAGGCTTTAGGTTCGTTTTCGGATGAACCCGAAATTGTAGAAAACACGGCACGTCATTTTAAAAAAACAATGGATAATATAATCGGAGAAATTGCTTTTGTGTTGAAAGTTTCGGAGGAAGATTTGCGAGTAAGCTTTAATGAATATCGCAGAGACAAGGCAGAAGTTCCATATATAAATGTGATTATAGACAAATCCGCAATAACGCGCGAAGAGTTTGAGAGTTTGTTTAATAAAAAATTCAGAGAGCGTCGCCGAACAATAGAGGAATATTGGCGAGAAGTAATTGAAAATAAATTATTGCCTTTGAAAGAAGAACTTGCGAACTTTGCGGGTGAAATTAAAAAATAAGCATTATTGCCTTGCATAGCTAATAGCTGTATTATGCAAGGTTTTTTTATTTTTGATTGACTTGTACCGAGTTTTGACTTACGCTTAACTTAAGCGTAAGTTGAAAATTAGCAATCGTTATATAGAAAGGTGAATATTTTTATGACTAACAAAATAAACATTAGTTATTTGCTATTAGACGGTAATCCCAGTGGTCGTATAAGATGCACTATGGCAACATGGACAGGCGTAGCATATCGCATTCCTCGTACCGATTTGGAGAAGTGCGATGACCGCACTGATATGAAGTTTAGCGGAATATATTTTCTCTTTGGCACTGACGACGAAAATGGAGAAAATGTTGTTTATGTGGGGCAGGCCGACGTCCGAAAAAACGGCGACGGGGTACTTGGTCGATTGAATGAGCATAAACGTAATATGGATAAAGATTACTGGACGGAAGCAATTATGTTTACAACATCCGATGATTCTCTTGCTGCTACCGAGATAAGTTGGCTTGAAAGCTATTTTTGTGCCCTTGCAAAAACAGCGAATCGCTATACCGTTAAAAATGGCAACGAACCCTCCCCGGGAACTCCCAGAGAGGAGACAATTGCCGACCTTGAAATTATTGCTGCGAACATCACAATGCTTATGGGGGTATTGGGACATAAAATTTTTATTCCGTTAATAAAAAATTTCGATATCGAAGAATCTTCATCTGAGGTCGATGGATATGAACTGCGTTTGCATCTTAAACGAAAAATTAAAAGGAGTGGATTAACAATAGAGGCTGATTGCAAACGAACGCGTGAAGGTTTCGTTGTTCTTGCGGGCAGCAATATTGAAAAAAACGACTCGGAAAGCATTCCCGCCAAAATCAAGGAAAAGCGCAGAACAGCTAAAATCAATACAGAAGGTGTTTTAGAAGAAAACGTCTTGTTTAACAGCCCATCATATGCGGCGGCATTTGTTATCGGAGGACATGTAAACGGTTTAACCGCATGGGAAACTCCCGACGGAAAAACACTCAAGGAATTGGAAGAGTTAGGCGAGTAAAATAAAAAAAGTAATTGGAGGAAGAAAATTATGAGTGAACTTAATAATCAATTATGGGCAAGTGCCGATATACTGCGTGGAAAAATGGATGCAAGCGAATATAAAAATTATTTATTAGGGCTGATTTTTTACAAATATTTATCAGAGCAAGAATTGCGTGCAGTATATGAAGAAGAACATGGGCAAGTTTCAGAATATCCGAGCAGAGAAGAACAATTTTCCGGATTCTTGGAATGGTACGAGGACGACAGTGCGGATGTTACAGATATAATATCCAAAAAATTAGGCTATTTTATTGTGCCTAATTATCTTTTCTATAGCCTAAGAAAGAAAGCAGACGAATATGAACTTCAAATTTCTGACCTTCAAAATGCATTCATTGAACTTGGGCGACAGGGTAATCATTTTGTGGGATTGTTTGATGATATTGATTTAACATCTACCAAATTGGGGGCAAATGCTCAACAACGTAATGTGACAATTACAGAAGTGATAAAGGCTCTCGATGAAATAGACCTTTTTGGACACGATGGCGATGTTATTGGTGATGCCTATGAATATTTGATTGGTCAATTTGCGGCAGGTGCAGGTAAAAAAGCGGGTGAATTTTACACTCCTCAATCGGTGAGCAAAATTATTTCTGAAATTGTTTCTATCGGACAGGAAGACGTTGCTCCGTTTCATATTTACGACGCAGCAATGGGGTCTGGCTCGCTCATGTTGAATATTCGTCAATTTGTAAAAAATCCTTGGCAAGTACATTATCATGGACAGGAACTTAATACAACTACTTATAATCTGGCTCGAATGAATTTGCTTTTGCATAACGTAGAAAAATCTCAAATGCGTCTCAGAAACGCTGATACTCTTGATGAAGATTGGCCTTCTGACGAGCCATATCTTTTTAATGCCGTTGTTATGAATCCTCCTTATTCGGCCAATTGGAGTGCGGATTCTAAATTTTTAAGCGATGCCCGTTTTGAACGCTATGGAAAACTTGCACCAAAATCTAAAGCCGATTTCTCGTTTTTGTTGCATGGATTTTATCACCTTAACGAAAAAGGAACGATGGGAATTGTTTTGCCTCACGGAGTATTGTTCAGAGGTGCTTCGGAGGGTGTAATCAGAAAGGCACTTCTTGAAATGGGTGCTATTTATGCGGTTATAGGACTGCCTCCAAATATTTTTTATGGTACAAGTATACCGACTACCGTATTAATTTTGAAAAAAAATCGCTCTAGCCGAGATGTTTTATTTATAGATGCTTCAAAAGATTTTGAAAAACAAAAGAATCAAAATAACTTGCGTAGCGAGGACATAAGAAAAATTATAGACACATATAAAAATCGTGAAGATGTTGAGAAATATGCTCATTTAGCCGAATACGATGAAATTGTGAAAAACGATTATAATCTCAATATTCCACGTTACGTTGATACATTTGAAGAAGAAGAACCTATTGATATTGTGGCACTCAGCAACGAAATGGTTGATTTGAATTTACAGATAAAGCAAAAGGAAACTGAGTTTTTAAGCTTGCTTGACGAACTTGCCGTAACGGAAGAAACAAAAGAACTTATTGAATCTACTAAGCGGATTTTCAAAGCTGAGGTGCAATCATGAGTAAGAAAAAAGATAAAATTACTATTCGTAGCAGTGCCGCGGAATATCTGACTTTTATCACTGCGAGCGGTGAGGGCGGCGTGGACGCTGTTTATGCCGATGAGAATGTGTGGCTTAGTCAAAAAATTATGGCAGAGCTTTATAGTGTTGCTGTTTCAACTGTTAATGAGCATTTGAAGAAAATATTTTTTGATAGCGAGTCAGAGGAAGATTCAGAAACACAATTTGAAAAGTATCGGGTTGTGCAAGATAGACTGTTTGAGAGCGATTTTGAACGATTCTTAGAAAGTTCAAAAGGCGAGGAGGGTGAGTATAATGAATAATGTACCTCAAATTAGATTTAAGGGTTTTACTGACGCTTGGGAACAGCGGAAATTGGGGGAACATGTTAGTTTGATTACAAAAGGAACAACTCCCAAAAATAAATCTGGGGAAGGAACTGTAAATTTTATAAAAGTTGAAAATATAATAAATGGGAAAATTTTAACTACCACAAAAATAAGTGAAGAAGAAAATGAAAATTATTTGAAACGTTCAAAACTAAAGGAACATGATATCTTGTTTTCGATTGCGGGAACTTTAGGACGAACTGCTATTGTTAATAAATCAGTCCTTCCAGCGAATACCAATCAAGCTTTGGCGATTATTCGAGGATATAATTTTGATACTTACTTTTTGCTTACCTCATTAAGTGGTCAAATTGTAATTGAATATATTAGGAAAAATCCAACTGTTGGAGCACAGCCAAATTTGTCACTTGAACAAATTGCTACATTGAAAATAGGTTCGCCAAAAGTAGAAGAACAAATCCTAATTGGGAGCTTTTTTAAGCAACTTGACAACCTTATCACTCTTCATAAGCGTAAGTTAGATAGGCTTAAAGAATTAAAGAAAGGTTATTTGCAACAGATGTTTCCGCAAGTAGGTGAAAGTGTGCCACAAGTTCGGTTTGCTAAGTTTACAGATTCGTGGAAGGAGAGAAAGTTAGAGGAGATACTAAAATATGAGCAACCAACAAAATATATTGTAGAAAGTACAGACTACGATAATAGTTATGAAACTCCTGTATTAACAGCTGGTCAAAGTTTTGTATTAGGATATACCAACGAAACTAACGGCATTTATAATGCCAGTTCCGATAACGCAGTAATAATATTTGATGACTTTACAACTTCTTCACATTATGTTGATTTTTCTTTTAAAGTTAAAAGTTCTGCTATGAAGTTGTTAACTTTAAAGTATAACAATGATGACTTTTACTTTATTTACAATGCCTTCAAAAATATAACCTATATTCCACAAAATCATGAACGTCATTGGATTTCAAAATTTTCTGAATTTAAAATTTTTATCCCCAATACTAACGAACAGAAAAAACTCGGCAACTTCTTCTTAAACATTGACGAACAAATAACCATTCAACAACAAAAACTGGACAAACTTAAACAGCTAAAATCAGCATACCTACAAAAAATGTTTATATGAAGGTGCGTTTCGCACCTTCATAGTTATGTCAGTGTAGACAGATAACTCATAATCTTTTCGTTGTCCTGATGTTCAAGTTCTTGAATTATATGCAAATATGTTTCCTGTGTAGTAGTCACGCTGGAATGCCCTAGCCTTCTGGCAATACTGGCGATAGAAACACCTGCGAAAATCAAAATAGATGCGTGAGTA
>JGI994J12354_10003388_pt1 | contig 14937 bp, 15 predicted proteins | sample IntmicLarv3ML3BL_FD_12354 | JGI IMG/M metagenome (IMG submission 12354)
TACTATCCATTTAATTTTAGCCTTTAATTTTCCTTTAGTCAAGCAAAGCTTAGGTAAAAGAGGAATTTCACCTATCATAAACAATAAAAGTTAAATTTTTATAGATTTTCCGTAAATTTTCACACTGCTGTCACATTCAGGCTATAAACTTATTTGGAAAAGCAATGAATATATTATGATTACATTTATAGGAACTTAACCCAATTAATAAAATTCTAAAAAGAAAAAGCTGAAAGGACTTGGTAAGCATAATGTTTGACAATGGTAAAATAAAGCTAATAAAGGCCGATTTAAATCATGTGGACATATACCACAAATGGCGTAACGACTGCGATATTATGACATGGACATCTCCGCATATAAAACAGAGCTCTTATGAAGAGACAGAGTGCTTTTTTAAGGAGCGGATTATCCCCTCTCCCTCATTTATGATTTATTCATATGACAAAGATAAATTTGTTGGTATCACCTCTCTGACAAATGTAGATTTGAAAAACAGAAACGCAGAATTTATCATTGATATTGGAGAAAAAGACTCATGGGGACAGGGTATCGGAGCAGAAGCAACAAAACTCTTGCTTGATTATGCTTTTGGCGAAATGAATCTGCACAGAATTTTTTTAAGAGTGTTTTCGTTTAATGAGCGTGCGCTGAACCTATACAAGAAAATTGGCTTTAAGACAGAGGGTGAAATGAGAGAATCTTTATATAGAAACGACAAATGGCACAACATTATTCTTATGGGATTGTTAAAAAAAGAATATATAAAACAAGATTCAGTTTAAACCCTATTTAAAATGTGCAAATGCTTGCAAAAAAGCTTTTCATGCTATAAAATTATGTATTAGTGTAAAATTGAAAATTTTAGGAGGAATCTCGAAAATGGTAGAGGTCAAAAACCTCACAAAAAGGTATGGCGCAAACCTTGCGCTGAACGATGTGAGCTTTAAAATTGAAGAGGGCTCCATAGTGGGCTTTCTTGGTCCCAACGGAGCGGGAAAATCCACAACAATGAACATCATCACCGGTTATCTGTCTTCCACAAGCGGCGAGGTGTTAATTTCAGGAAAAAGTATTCTTGATGAACCGACAGAGGTAAAAAAACAAATTGGCTATCTTCCCGAACAGCCGCCTTTGTATCTCGACATGACTGTTAAGGAATACTTAAACTTCATGTACGACTTAAAGAGAGTTTCGCTTCCTCGTGAGAAGCACATAAATGAAATTTGTGAACTCACAAAAATTGACGGGGTATACAAAAGAATTATCGGTAACCTGTCAAAGGGATACAAGCAGCGTGTTGGAATTGCACAGGCACTTCTCGGCAATCCGCCTGTTCTTATCTTAGATGAGCCAACAGTTGGTTTGGACCCCAAGCAGATTATTGAGATTAGAAATCTCATAACAAATCTCGGCAAAAATCATACTATTATTTTAAGCTCGCATATTCTTCCTGAAATTCAGGCTGTGTGCGAGAGGATAATCGTTATCAATAACGGCAGAATTGTTGCAGACGGCGCAACTGACACTCTCGCCCACGATCTCTCAAAGGATCACCGTATAATCGTGCGTGTTGAGGCGAAAGAAAAAGATGCTGTATATGCTGTGAAAACCCTCGAAAAGGTAGTTGATGTGTATTCACTCGGCGAAAAAGAAAAAGGTGTTTTTGAGCTGAGCATTGAGGCAGAGCCAAACGTAGATTTAAGAAGAGATGTTTTTGCTCTGTGTACACGAAAGGGCTGGCCTATTCTTGCTATGGCAACAACAGACTTAACCCTTGAGGACTTATTTTTACAGCTCACCAGCAGTGACAACACATATATTGCCGAAGAGGACAATACAGATAACACTGCAACCGAAGAAAATGCGAAAGGGGATGAGGAATAATGATAGCTGTATTAAAAAGAGAATTTCGTTCATATTTCGCCTCGCCCATAGGCTATGTCTGCGTTGCGGCACTCTGCGCGCTCTATGGCTTCTACTATTTTCAGCTTATGATGATGGGCTCAACTTCATACATTGCCTCTCTATATAATGCAATGTTTACCTTTTGTATGATGATTATTCCGATAATCACCATGAAAAGCATGACAGACGACAGAAAAAACAAGACAGACCAGGCACTGCTTACGGCTCCTGTCGGCGTTACCTCAATAATTATGGGTAAATTCCTTGCCTGCTTCTCTGTTTATTTTATAGCCTCCGCTTTGGGTCTTCTCCCGGCATTTGCTTTAAGCTTTATAGCATCTCCGCCTTGGGGAATAATCTTCAGCAACTTCATAGGCACGCTTCTTTACGGCGGCGCAATGATTGCAATCGGCGTGTTTATCTCAAGCTTAACCGTAAGCCAGATTATTGCCGCAATAGTTACATTTATTATATCAATCTTTTTGATGTATATAGATGCAGTAAGCTCTGCAATTTCAAACCCTGTTTTTTTGAGAATAATAGACTGGATTTCATTCTACTCACGCTATTCTCCTTTCACTCAGGGACTTTTCAACGTTTCAAGCTGTGTATTTTTTCTCAGCATAATGGCAATTTTTGTCTTTCTCACCGCTCGTAAGGTGGAAAGCCGCCGTTGGAATTAAGGAGGAGAAAAAATGAATAACAATATAAATAATTCTACCGAAAAAAAATCCGTTGGCTCTGTACTGAAAAGCACTAAGTTTAAGCGCAGCGGAATGGCAACAATTATGACTGTGGTTTTCATAGTTCTGGTAATTGCGCTGAATATTCTCGTTTCACTTCTTTCAGCCAGATTCCCCTCAATGAACATCGACATGACTGCGCAAAAGCTCAATACTCTTTCAGATTCTGCTCTTGATGCCGCCAAAAATGTTCCGAACGACACCGAGATTTATGTAATTGCGAAAGAGGACGACGCCCGTAACGACAGAATTTTTTCAGAGATAAAATTCAGCCAGGTTTCAAACCTATTGGATAAAATGGCTGAAGCTAATCCTAAAATTAAGATAAGCTATATAGATGCCGATACAAATCCGCAGTTTATGAGCGAGCATGCAAATGAAAATCTCTCCACCGGTTCGGTGCTGATTTCCACCGCACAGAGAACAAAAACTCTGCGTATAATAGATTTGTTCTCTGCCTCACAGGATCAAACCACGGGCGCAATGAGCTACTTCTCAAATGTTGACAGCGCTCTTGCGAATGCTGTTACCATGGTAAATCTCGAGAATATCCCTGTCGTTTCGGTTATTTCTGGTCACGACGAATTTTTCGATACCACCGCGAGAGCAGACCTTGAAACGCTTCTATCAAACAACAGCTATTCGGTTCAGAATGTTAATCTGCTAACCGGTGAAATTTCTGCTGATACTCAAGTTTTGGTAATTGCAGCTCCATCAACAGACTACACCTCTGAAGAAATTCAAAAGCTCAGAGATTTCTTGTCAGATTCCCCTGCACAGGCAAAACTGCCAAACCTTGCAGGCTTCCTTGAAGAGTGGGGCGTTGCTGTTGAAGAGGGCGTTGTTATTGAAACAAATAACACAAGAATATTTTCAACTAATGAAAGCTATATAATAGTGGATTCAGCAGGGGTAGTTTTAGCGGAAAATTCATACCCTCTGCTTGTTGCACCGTCCTCATCTCCGCTTCAAATCCTCTTCACTTCCAATGCAGACATCGCTGTTAAACCATTGTGGAAAACCAGTGCAAACGCATATACAGTTATGGAGGAATTGCTTGAAAACCCAGATACTTCCGAACAAATTATTGCCACACTGTCTGAAAAAATAATTAATGTCGGAGGAATGCCCACCACGAGAAATGTTGTTGTGTTTGGTTCAACACCTGCCTTAACCTCATCATTTATCACCGCCTCAACATTTTCAAACCCCAACTATACAATAGATTTGTTTTCGTACCTCACAGGTGTAGAAAAAAACAACAATGCTATTGCTCCAAATCAAATTCAGACAAACACAATTGACATCTCCGCTTCGGGAGCAACTATTATAAATCTTGGCCTGTTTGTTTTCACAATTGGTATCCCTCTGGTAATTCTTATAGTAGGTCTTATAGTATTCCTAAAGAGGAGGCATCTGTAATCCCATGAAAAAAACTACAAGAAACATTCTCGTTATGCTTCTTATTCTTCTCGTTGTCGGCGGAGGTGCAGCTTTTTTACTGCTCACTCCTCCCGCCGAGGTTGAAAGCAGTTCTTCGGATACTTCGTCTGTTTCAGAGGCTCCTGCCCCCGAAACGGTTATGGCAAGGGAGGAAGAAACTGTAAAGTCTATCACGGTGGAAAACGAGGCCGGTACATACAATCTTGTGCCATATAAAGACGAGACGGGTACGATAGCCTATGCGGTTGAAGGTCTTGAGGACTATAATATAGACACTGCCATTTCCTCTGCTGCCGCACGCAGTATCCTTGAGCTGTCCGCTATTAAAACACTCGAGCCGCAAGATGACCTCGCTCAATTTGGGCTCGCAGGGAAAGGCAACTCAACCATAACTGTGAGCTACAACAACGGCACAGAGCCGAACACACTTATTTTGGGCGATACTGCCGCCGAAACATACGGAAATTATGTTTTAAAGGATAGCGACGATAAAATCTACATCTGTCAAAATATCGACACAAAGCTTCTCGGCACTAAATTCGACTATTTCAGTAAATCTATCTACATGATTGAAAATCTGCCTGCTGAAACAGAGGGCGGCGAAGTTCCTGCCGACATCTTAAAAAATGTGACCATTAAAAGCACTGCGGCAGGTGACAAACCGATTGAGATTAAATACGACACATCAAATATCTCGCCGTATCTCATGACTTCGCCTGTTAAGACACTGTCAGTTTCAGAGAGATTTGATAATGTTATGCTCAACCTCGAAATTTTAACGGCAGACTCTATCGTTGCCGTTAAATACACGGACAAGGACCTCGAAGAATACGGCTTAAAAGAGCCCGATGCAGAGGTTGATTTCACCTTAAACAATGAAACTCACTCCATTAAGGTAAGCGAGAAAACCGCTGAAAATCAGCGTTATGCCATTGTAGACGATACAGACATAATTTATCTTCTCAGAAATGATGCTGTCTCGGCATGGGCAGAAGCCACCGTTATGGATTTGAGAACGCCGTACCTATGGCTTCCAAATATAATAGATGTTAAAAAGCTAACTGTAACAAATGATAAGGACAGCGTTGTTTTCAATGTTACCCGCACAAAAAATGAGGAGACCTCCACAGAGGAAAACCCAATATACGATTTAACTGTTGAAAATGCCGATAAGCTGAGCATAGATTACGACAACTATCAGAAATTATACATGGCTTTAATTTCACTGCCTGTGTTAAATTCCACAGAGGTTCCGTATGAGAAAGCTAAACCTGTTCTCTCGCATAGGTTCGATTATATTAACGGAGAAAGCGACGAGTTTGTTTTCTACAAAATCAAAGATGCTGACAGATATGCTGTTGAATTTAACGGTGAATTCTGCGCAGTTGTAAGAAAATCCTCCGTTGATGAATTTGTTCCGAAAATAGATTTGGCAAACAGTAACACAGCAATTTCTTAAAATATATAAAGAAAGAAGGTATTGCGCAATCAGCGTGATACCTTCTTTTAAAGTTTAAGAGGAGAAAGAAATGATAGATAAAGTAGCTTGGATTTATATTGCCGAAAAAAGAATATTAAGCACATTGTCAAAGGGAAAAGACAGATACTACATTCCCGGCGGAAAAAGAGAAGAATTTGAGAACGACATTGAAACGCTAACCAGAGAAATTAAAGAAGAACTGTCTGTTGATTTAAATTTGGAAACTTTAAAATACTTCGGGGCATTCATGGCTCAGGCTCACGGCAAGGCAGATGGCATAACTGTGAAAATGAGCTGCTATATGGCCGAATATGTCGGAGATTTAAAGGTCGATAACGAAATAGCCGAAATTGTCTGGCTGGAGTATAAAGACTCAGAAAAAATATCGCCTGTGGATAAATTAATATTTCAAAAGCTGTATGACAGAGGATTAATCAAATAAAACACAATAAATTCTTAATAGTTTCATACTATGTTTGACTAACGACTATACCGGTGTTATACTTCCATTATAGTTGTTTTTATTTGATTAATTATTTCACTTACACGGCACTTATTGAAAGGATACGGTTATAACTCTATGAATAAAATGAAAAAAATAGTTTCACTTCTGCTAAGCATTATGCTTATTGTCACAGCTCTCAGCGCATGCTCATTCCTGCCGGGCTCTGATGATGAAACCAATAAACCTGCTTTGAAAATTGGCTTTATACAGTTTTCGGAATCTGCCTCTTTTGATTCTGTAAAAGAAGCATTTGCGGCGAGACTTACCGAATGGGGATACACAGAGGAAGACATATCCGTGGACTATAAAAATGCCAAAGGTAATGCCGCAGCGGCGGACGCTATCTGCGAGGCTTTTGTAACAGACGAGGTTGATATTATAGTAGCCGTTTCAACGCCTGCCGCAAAGAGCGCTATAAAAGCTGCGGGCGAAACAGAAATTAAGGTTGTTTTCTGTGATGTGGAAAATCCCGAAACAGAACTTGACATTACGGCGGACAGTAATGTTACAGGAGTTGCAGCTGCTCCGTCAAGCACAGACATTATGAGTTTTGCGCTTACGGTTGTCCCCGATATTAAAACTCTCGGAGTTTTGTATAATTCAAAAGAGGATACCTCAAAGAAATCTGTTGAAGAGCTTAAAGTATTTCTCAAGGAAAAGAAGATAGAGCTGGTTGAGGGTATGGCTGTAAACAGCGAGGAGGCTGTCAAGAAAACCACTGAATTATGCGCAACTGTTGATGCCATATTTGTTCCGAACGGAGATATGATTTCTTCTGCAATGGAAAAAATAACAGCCGCAGCAAATAACGAAAAAACTCCGCTTTTCGGCAGTACATATAAAATGCTTGAAGATGGTGCGCTCGGAACAGTCTGTGTGGATTATTCCGAGATTGGCGAAAAGACCTGCGATATAATTGTTAAGCTTATTGAGGGCGCTGAAATTAAAGATGTTCCGATATTTTCGCTTGAAAGCTTTAACCCATATATAAATGAAACAACTGTTGCGGCAACCTTCATAAAACTTCCGGACGAAGTTATAAAAACAGCTAATTTCATTAAATAAAGTCTTAACTCAATAAAATCTACTACTTGCATAACCCCTTATAAATAAATTCCTTGGTTATAACCCATAAACATATGTTACAATGATAATTAACCTTATCGTAACATTAAAATTATTGCCCTTATTATATTTTAGTTCTGTAAAAGAGTAGTTCTATTTGGAGGTGTCTATCGCCAAAGCTTTTTCAGTTTCCACAATAGAACCAAGAAATATTTATAAATCCATGCAAAAAACTACCTCCTCACTTTTCAACGAACTGAGGAGGCTTTCTTATAAGCTTGAACTTTAATTGTTAATTTTAAACGCAAGAAAATGAAAAAGACATGACATGAAATACCATATCTTTAATCAAATATATTATAACAGGAGAATAAATTATGAAAAAAGCAATACTGGGAATAGGTTTATCCCTATCATCGGGACTTGTGCTTGCCTCTATAATCTTGGCAAATGCAAGTTTAACCGCTTATATACACAGTTGGGATACCTCACTCGGCAGATTTTACTCATCTTTAATGAAACATGAGCTTATGCCCGCGTTTATTATTCTGTCCATCCTTTTCTTCTTGGGTATTGGTGTTATGGTAAAAGAATATTTCAGCAAACCGAAAGAAAAATGAGGATTTATGGTTATAGGCAGACTACCGTTAAAAAAAGATAACAAACAAAAAATCCGAAAAACTAAAGTTAAAGGTCGGCTTTTATCATGCTCTCGCTTTGCTAACCATTTGATTCAAGTCAAAGCAGATTGATTACTTAACCTACACACTGAAAAGTTCTCTCCCTTCTTTAGAGGTGATTTTATCTATAAATCTATCCCGCTTTTGATACCCTTTTAGCTAGCTTTGTTTTCGCTTAAAAAAAGGCTCCCTACTCCCTATTCTGTTATGAATCAACTTCAAGCTCCACAAAAAAGGAACCATCTCAAAATGAGATGGTTCCTTTTGCTTTTTTAAAAATTTATCAAATTTTACTGTCCGCAAGCAGTTTTGAACTCAATCCAAACCTTTGCATGAACTTCATCAGCCTCAGCAGAGATATTCTGAATCATCTCCATGTCCTCGCTCTTAAACTCTTCAGGAATTGTGAGGAATTCTTTGTATTCATCCGCAATTAGCTCATTTGCATCTTTGTTTGTGCAGTAGTAGCCAAGATATTCAAAGCACTGTGCAGAAATTTCAGGTCTGAGAATGTAGTCTATAAACTTATGAGCCGCATCTGCATTAGGTGCGTTCACAGGAATAAAGTTTGCCATAATTCCAAAACCGAGACCCTCGCTTGGATATACAACCTTTAATTCAGGCTTTGCAAGCTTTGCCATTGTAACCTGTGAGGTATACATGATAGCAGCATTAACTTCGCCGGAAACTAAATCATCCTGCAAGCTGTCGTCTTTAATAAGTCTTACATTTGGAGCAAGCTCTTTAAGCTTTTCGCCTGCCGCCTCAATTAAAGCAGTATCTTCAACATTATAGCTATGTCCCAAAACCTTGAGTGCCATACCATTGATAACACGACTGTTTCCAATCATACCGATACTTCCTGCAAACTCATCGTTCCACAAATCGGCATAACCCTTAACCTCAATGTCTATCTTTTCAGGGTTGTAAACAATTGTCTGCACACCCGCACCGTAAGGCACTGTATATTCATCGTTTGCATCATAGAACTGACCCTGGAACAATGGGTTAATGCTTGAAAAATTTGAAATTTTAGATTTATCAAGTTTCTGAACAAGATTTTCTGCAATTGCAGTTTCAATGATATAATCATCTGCAATTACCAAATCATATTCGCCGCCATTTGCATTCTGCAAATTCATAAGCATTGTTTCATCATAATCAAAATTCTGATAGCTGATTTTGATACCTGTCTCGCTCTCAAATCCGTCTAGAACCTCCTGAGGGAACATTCCCTCCCAAGTGTAGAGAACAAGCTCTTTTGAATTATTGTTCTCTGCACAGCCTGCGAAAACCACCAGCATCATAGCGAGAACGAGCACAACTGAAATTATTTTTTTCATTTTTTCACCTTTCATCTTTCATGTTTCTTTTGTCGGGTAGCTTAAAATGTTTTCAAGCTTTTCCTCTTTTTTATATATAAGAAGTTTGAAATGTTTTCAAACTTTCCTATCCCAAGTTTAAATCTCACTCTTTACTATCATTTTAGTTTTTGTTTTTAGATTTTATTTTCTTAGCTTCTTTAGGCGCTCTTCCCAAAAATGCGGATAAACTGCATAATATCACTGTTGCGATAAACATAAGCGTGCACAGCGCATTTATTTTCGGAGTTACTCCTGTTTTCAGCGAAGAATATATTTTTATCGGCAACGTGTTTGTGGTTGAACCCATAACAAACATGCTGATAATAACATCGTCCATACTCATAGCAAACGAGAGCAGCATTCCCGAAGCAATTGCCGGGGTTATCAGCGGCAAGGTTATATCCATAAAAACCTTGGGTCTGCTTGCACCTAGATCCAGCGCCGCCTCGGTTAAGCTTTTGTCCATACCGACAAGCCTCGCCTTAACCTGCATGAAAACATACGGCACACAGAATGCCGTGTGGGCAATTATCAGCGTTGTCATGCCGAAAGGCAGACCGATAAGCGCAAAGAACGCCATAAACACCATTCCGAGAATTATCTCGGGTATCATAATCGGTATTGTCGAGATATACTCTATCGGCGCATTGGCCTTTGTTTTAACTTTAGTCATACCAAAGGCGCCGAGTGTACCGATTACCGCCGCCGCAATACTGCTTGAGCAAGCCAAAACTATTGAATTCACCAGTGCCGAAAAAAGTGCTCTGTCCCTGAACAGCTCCTCATACCATCTTAGGGAGAAACCTCCCCAAACAGAACTGATTTTGCTCTCATTAAACGAGTACAAAATTACCAGAACAATCGGTATGTACATAACTACAAACAGGAAGGCGAGGTATATATTCGGCAGTTTTGTACGATTTTTCATACCAATCCCTCCAAATCCTTAACCTTGGAGACTTTCCTGTAAAGAAAAATCATTAAGCTTGTAAAAATCATCAGTACAACTGCAAGTGCCGCCGCAAAAGGCCAGTTGTGCACCTTCATAAGCTGTTCCTGTATCACACTGCCAATTAGCACAACCTTGTTGCCGCCCAAAATATCGGCTATGAAGAAAAGTCCCATTGAGGGAACAAATGTTAAAATAACTCCCGAAAGAAGTCCGGGCAAGGTAAGCTTTAAGGAGACTGTTAAAAATGCCTTTATCGGGCTTGCACCTAAATCTCTCGCCGCTTCATCGGGCTTGCACCTAAATCTCTCGCCGCTTCAACCAAACTGAAATCCAGCTTTTCTGCGCTCGAATACACCGAAAGAATCATAAACGGTACAAGAGCATACACCATTCCCACAACAACTGCGGGATATGTATAGAGCATTTTTAACGGTTCATCTGTGATATTCAAACTCATTAAAACTTTATCCAGCGGACCACCTGCTCTGAAGATAATAATCCAGCCGTAAAGACGGATTAGGGAGTTGGTCCAAAACGGAATCATGAGGAGCATCATTGAACGCTTTTTCCATTTGGCTGTGAGCTTTGCCATAAAATACCCAAACGGATAGCCGACAAGCACAACCAAAATTGTAGAGATAAACGCAAGCTTTATAGACTCCCAAAAGGTTTTCAAATATACAGGCTCAAGAATATTTTGGTAGTTTTTAACTGTAACCTCATTAATTACGCCCCATGTTTCATGCCTTGTTAAAAAGCTTAAAATAAGCATATAAACGAGAGGGCCCAAGACAAACAAGAGGGTAAAAACATAAATGGGTATAAGTGTAAGCTTATCTCCGCTAAATCTTTTTTTCTTTAATTTTGGAGAGTTTTCCATCAGCTTCCCTCCAAATCTACCGGAGCCGCATTCTCAGCCTGCCATGAAATCTTCAGCCTGTCTCCCGGAACAATTGCGGAATCTATACCATGACTGCTGCATAAAAACTCACTCTTATTTGAAAGCTCAACCGCAATTCTGAGCATACCGCCCGAAAAGCTTTTTTCCTTAACTGTTCCAAATATACCCTCGCTCTTATCGGTATTACTGATCTTTGAAAAAATGGTGTTCTCCGAGCGAACTGCAAGTGTTATCTTCTGCCCAATTTCAAATTTATTTCCGCGGCTGTTAAAAATACCACTTCCGTCCTCATTTTTGAAGTACACAAGCTCACCGTCAATTTTTTCAACCACTCCGCAAACTATATTCGCCTCGCCCACAAAAGATGCAACATAGGCAGTTTTCGGAGAATCGTAAATTTCGGCAGGAGTACCAATTTGCTGGAATTCCCCATTTTCCATAACAACAATCCTGTCTGACATATTAAGGGCTTCCTCTTGGTCGTGCGTTATATAAATAAAAGTTATCTGCAATTTTTTCTGTAATCTTTTCAGCTCAATCTGCATTTGTCTGCGAAGCCTTAAATCCAAAGCGCCCAAAGGCTCGTCCAGCAGTAAAATTTTCGGTTCGTTTATCAGAGAACGTGCAATAGCAACCCTCTGGCGCTGACCGCCTGAAAGCTCTGATGGCATACGCTTGTTATAGCCCGTAAGCTGAACAAGCTCCAGCATTTTATTAACTTCTTTTTTAATTTCAGCCTTGCTCACTTTTTTCAGCTTTAAAGCATAGCCGATATTTGTCTCCACATTCATGTGAGGAAACAGCGCATAATTCTGAAAAACCGTGTTAACATCTCTCTTGTTGGGTTCAAGATCAGTAACATCCTCACCCTCAAGAAGCACTCTGCCGCTGTTTGGCTCTTCAAGTCCTGAAATTATTCTGAGCGTGGTAGTTTTTCCGCAGCCGGAAGAACCCAGCAATGTTATAAACTCACCTCTCTTAACCTCGAGGTCAATACCTCTCAGAATATCATCTCCGGTAAAGCTCTTATGTATTTTTTCAAGCTTTAAAATTATATCGTCTTTCTTCACTTTACTCATTCCAATTCAAGTTGATTTCCCTTATGGGTAGACTAACAATTTCAAAGTATACCATTTCAGTATACTAATTACCAATTATATGTCTTACAGATTGTCATGTCAAGAAAGAATTANCCCTAAAGTCCGCTTTAACCCTCAATATTCAGTCCTTTGCACAAAGAAAGANCGTTTTTATACGCTCTCTCTGTTAATTTTATGCTTTTTATTGCAAAACCATCAATGACAAAATTGGTAACCATGTTCAATTTAAGCACTAAATCTTGCCAATATATCCAAATATACAACTGAACAGACTACATATTAAGCCATTCTGCCGCCATAGTTGCGGCAACAGCGCCGTCTGCTGCCGCTGTTACAATTTGTCTGAGGTGCTTTTTGCGCAAATCACCCGCCACAAAAACTCCCTCAATGCTTGTCCTCGTGCTCTCATCTGCCAAAATATATCCCTGCTCGTCCATTTCAAGCTTACCCGCGAAAAGTGCCGTATTCGGCACGCTTCCAATTGCCACAAAAACTCCGCTGACAGCAATTTCACGCTCTCCGCCGCTTTTTTCTTTAACCTTAACCCCCGAAACTCCGCCGGAAACCCCGACGGAAGTTCCGTTGTCATCACTCAAAATTTCGGAAACCTCGCTGTTCCAAACAAATTCGATATTTTCAGCCGCTTCAAGTGCATCTGTGTATACTTTCGATGCTCTGAGCGTGTCTCTCCTGTGGATTATATACACCCTTTCGCAGAGCTTGGCAAGATACAGCGCATCTGTAATCGCAGTGTTTCCTCCGCCCACAATCACAACCCGCTTATTCCGATAGAACATTCCGTCACAGGTTGCACAGTATGAAACGCCCTTGCCACGAAGTTCTCTCTCGTTTGATAAGCCCAGTTCTCTTGGTGATGCTCCCGAGGCAGCAATTACAGTTTTGGCATAAAGCTCGCCCTCGCTTGTTTTTACTGTCTTGATGTCCTTTGTGAACATAACCTCCAAAACCTCTGAAAGCTTGGTTTTAACGCCAAATCTCTCCGCGCCCTCTTTCATTTTCACAGCAAGCTCAAAGCCGTTGATTCCCTGTGAAAATCCGGGATAATTGTCGATTATATCCGTTGTTCCCATCTGTCCGCCGGGAGACAGTTTCTCAAGAAGCAGTGTTCTTAATCCTGCCCGCGCGGCATAGATAGCGGCTGTGTATCCCGCAGGACCGCCGCCTATTATTATTAAATCTAAAATTTCAGGTTTATCTGCCATATAAAAACCCCCGTTTTTAAGAATTTATCAGCTTGATAATATCAGCTTTTCCGACAACACCAACAGATGTTTCCACAGCCTCGCCGCCTTTAAACAGAACAAGCGTCGGAATACTTCTGATACCAAACTGCTGTGCCAAATCCATCTCCTCATCTATATTCACCTTGCAAAATTTCACGTCCTCGCCGTATTCCTCGGCAACCTCATCAATAACGGGCGCAATCATCTTGCATGGTCCGCACCATACTGCCCAGAAATCTATCAGCACAGGCTTGCTGCTCTCAGTTACCTCGCTTTTGAAATTGTCCTTTGTAATCTCTAACACACTCATTTTCGTCCTCTCTTTCCAAATTGGTAATTTATATTTTAATATGTCTTCTGCTTTTTATCCTATCTCATTTTTATTATACCAAATTAAAAAATAATCGCAATATTTATTATTCTGTAACCATTCTTTTTTTATTCGTATTTTTATATATTTATTCTCGGTTTTCGGGTTAAATAGCGTTGACACATCAGAGCATTTATAGTACGCTTAATATAGATTTTTACTATGTTTACAGTGTAAAAACCGCAATGTGAATTTCACGCTCTATTTATATAGTATACTCAGTTTATGAAATATCACTACATTTACAGATAAAATAATTATATCTTCACTGGAGGCAAATATACAAAATGATTAATTTTGATATTGCAGTAATCGGCGCAGGAGTTATCGGGTGTGCAGCGGCAAGAGAGCTATCCGCTTTCAACGCAAAAATTTGTGTTTTGGAATGGGCATCTGATGTCTGTGAGGGAACGAGCAAGGCGAATTCAGCAATTATTCATGCAGGGTTTGATGCTCTCCCAAACACGCTCAAGGCTGAAATGAATGTTAAAGGAAACGAGATGATGGACGATATCGCTCGTGATTTGGGCATACCCTTTAAGCGTGTCGGTGCAATGGTTGTGTCCACAGATAAAGACACAGATTTCGGATTAAACACCCTCTTAGAGCGCGGAATTACAAATGGCGTTAAAAACATGAAAATTTTAACTCGTGATGAGGCAATCGCCATAGAACCAAATCTCTCAGACGATGTAACCGCCGCACTGTATGCACCCACCTCAGGTATTGTATGTCCGTTTGAGATGACCTTTGCCTATGCGGAAAATGCCGCAGAAAACGGCGCAAAATTTATGTTTAATTGCCGTGTGGTCTCCATTGAGCGTGACGATAACGGTTTTATTATAACTGCTGAAAACATCTCACAAAATACAGAAATCTACCACGCCAAAGCCATTGTGAATGCCGCAGGACTTTACTCTGACACCATTCATAATATGGTGTGCGGCGAAAAAATAAAGGCACACGCGCGCAGAGGTGAATACTTCCTTTTGGACAAAACCGCAGGTAACCATTTGAGCCATACAATTTTTCAGCTTCCCAACAAATTCGGCAAGGGTGTTCTCGTTTCTCCCACAGTTGACGGTAATCTGCTGGTTGGTCCAACCGCGTCCGATACAGATGACCGTGAGGGTACGCTCACCACTGCCGAGGGTTATGATGAGCTAATCAAAAAATCTGCGC
>JGI994J12354_10003389_pt1 | contig 14934 bp, 16 predicted proteins | sample IntmicLarv3ML3BL_FD_12354 | JGI IMG/M metagenome (IMG submission 12354)
TTCCAAAGCGATTTTCCTTCTCAGTTCAAAATTATCATTGATTGTTGCCGAGGAAAGTGCTATTTATCAAGTCTCAAAACTAAAAGAAAAAAGCGTCAGCAGAAATGAAATTAAATTTCTTCAAAATAATTAAACAAAAAATAAAATTTATTTCATGACTTTGAAATTTTTTGAAAAAGTCATGAAATCTAATTTTTTATGGTTTTTCTTCTTTTTATTCCTCTTTCGGAATGCTTATCCAGTACATCCATGCAAAAAAGAAGCCGATGACGATAATAGCGAATATCGATTTTGTATTGTTTTGACTCATTCGCATATCATCGCCCTCAAACGTATGTTCTCCGTCCCAGAACTTCTCTCTGAGTTCCGGTCCAATATCATTTCCGGCTGAATCGTATATTTGGGGAACGAACGCATACCGATTGCTTGTATTGTAAATGTGAATGAAATTCGATTCGGAAATATCGTTGCCGTAAATTACAACAGGGGGCTTTTCAGCTTCCCATTCTTCACCGTTCCAATATTCATATTTATGAAGATATTCATAAGAAACAGCGCGCGGATCGCAATCAGCACCGATGACAGCAACTTTGTAATCGTTGCCGAGCTTGACCCAAAAGAATGTGATACAAATGTCTGTCTTTGAATCATATTCAATAGGCTTCCACAATCCGTTCAAACCGCGCTCAAAGGTAACAATTCCTTTATAATTCGGTTTTTCCGTTGTGTACAGGGCAATTAAATATCTTCCTTCTGTTTCCGTTTTCAACAAGGTAACATTATCGTCTTTTGTATATCTTTCAATGGATTTTGTCAAGCCTTTTTCGGAATCAAATGTTGAATAAGATGCGAAATAAAAAACAAATACAATCGCCAGCGTAATTATTACAATATATATCGCTGTTTTTTTCTTTTTATTTAAATTTTTAAACTTGTTCCTGAGTCCGATAGATTTTATCTCTTCTCGTTCGCTATTTTGTTTTAAATATTTTATTCCATTCGGATTTTTTGTCCAAATCGTGCCTGCGAGAATATATGCAAAAAGTAAAATTAAGAGGTTTCCTCCTCCGCTTTGAAGACGGGGTCCACCTGAAAATAACGACCCGTAAGGTCCGGAATCATCCATTTCCATTTCTAATTTCCGTGTAATATCATTTCCGTCAGAATCTATCATTCTCCATTCGTCGATTTGATTCTCTTCAAAATAATCTTCGTTTGAATAATATGTTATGAAATTCGATTCGGTTATGCTTTGTTCATACAGAATTTCTTGATAATTATTCACTTCTTTGACATTAGAAATTCGAGGCTCATTTACATCTTGCTCGTATGTGATTTCTTCAATATTTTTGATTCCTCTAATACTCGAAATTTGAGGATCAGCATTTATTCCGTAAATAATTGTTTTTGTTTTAGATCTCTGATAATATCTGTTTTCTGTTTCATTATAATCGTACATCTCATCATAATAATATTGATATGTTTCAACAGATAATCCGTTTTTATATGAGACTCCAATCGGATGCCAAAAACCATCATTTCCGCGCTGAAACATTGCTATTCCCATTAAACTCGGATATTTTTCGTCTGTGAATGTGGTAATTAAGTATTTTTCGTGCCTCTCAATTTGAACAATTTTAGCTTGCACATCTGATCCGTGATAGGAAATATAGTTTGAAATTGACCTCTCTAAACTTTTCGGTTGATTGGTTGCCGGATTATCCAATTCCAGATATAATGAAAAAGCAAGCGCAAGAGCAACCAACAGTATGACAATCGCTGTTATTTTGTGCATATTCCAAACTTTTTTCTGATTCGTCATTTTTTGCTTCCTTTTATTCCTTTCTTTTCGGTTTTTCAATCCAAAAAAACCAAAAAGCAATCAGATTGATGATGATTATAATAGTGAAGATGGAATTCATCGATCTTCCTTCCGGTCCTCCGATCCCGCTGAAACTTTGCATTATTTCTTCTTCCGAATATTTTTCGAATAATTCCGGTTCAATATTCTCGCCGTTTGTATCATATATTTTAAGCTGCGTCATCTGATAATTGCCCGTTTCATAAATGTGGATGAAATTCGGCTCAGTAATATTGTTGCTGTAAACTAAAATCGGTTCTTTTTCTGCGTTATATGGGTGCTCATACACGACTTCATACGAAACGGCGCGCGGGTCACATTCCGCACCGACGATAATCATATGATTACGGTCATCGTAATAGTGATTTCCAAAGGATGAAATGCACATGCCTGTCTGGCCTCTGTGCCCGTTTATTCTCCATCGCCCGTTTAACCCGCGTTCAAAATACGCAAGCGAAATATCGTACGGGTTGTCATCTGCTTTACACAAAACAAACAGACGGTTTCCATCCTGTTCTGTTTTCAAAATTGTGAGGTTTGTGTCGTCTGCAAAAGTATAATCTTCAATAATTTTTGTTAAATTATCTTCCGGCAGGGAAATTGAATAATTGATCGAATACAGTGCTGTAACCGCCAAAACGGAAACCGCTAAAATGATTAACGCGGCTTGCTTGCGTTCGCCTAAGTTTTTCCATTTGTTTTTCAATCCTTTATGCGTTTCCTTTTCTTTTCTGCCGGTATTTTCATCATAATATCTGATCGGATTCGAGTTTCTGGTTCCGATATATAATGCAATATACAATGCCGCTAAAAAATAAAAGAGATAGGTTCCAAATGTATTCAAAGAGCTCGAACCGAACAGATTAAAAAACCAATTCGCCTCAGGTCCCGATATATCATATTCTTTGAGCAGTTCCAAAGTAATGTCGTTTCCGTCAGCATCAAAGAAACTTAATACGTATATGGGCTTGTTTATTTCATAATATTCTATAAAGTTCGGCTCTGTAACGCGCAGGTTAAAACTCGGCTCCTTCTCATATTGTTCGCCTTTGATAGCGGTGATTCGAGGATCGACATCTACTCCATATACAATTGTTCTTATTTTGCCTTCTTCTGTGTATGATCCGTAATAATATGTGTCAACGGACGGATTGTTTCCATATGTAATGTCCACAGGCTGCCACATAAAATTGGTTCCTTTTTGAAATCTGGCAATTCCCATAAAATTCGGGTATCTTTCGTCTGTAAATGAAACCAACAAATCTTTTTCAATTTGTTTTGTTTGAATAACTTTGGTATGCACATCATGGTCATCGATGTATTTTGAAATGGATTTTTCTAAACTTTCCGGCGTATTGAATGCGGAATAATCTGATTCGATATATGCAGGGACAATAATAGCAATCACAATAAGCATGATGGCGATTGCGGTGATTTTGTGCTTGTTCCAAACTTTTTTCTGATTCGTCATTTTTCGCCCCTTTCCTTCTTATTTCTGTCCTTTTTCCCTTTATTATTTCACGAATTTTTGTTTTCATTGAATTTTATATATCTTGTATCAAATGATGTTTTACTCTTTAATAAATCTTTGATTCAAAAGCAATATATAATATCTCAGCGGATTATGTCTTATTATTGCACAATCTCTTATATGAGGCACTTTTTATGAAAATTGAAGAATGGGAAGAATACAAGCATTTTATTAATGCTGTCAATGAATCGGTTTCAGGCATTTCGTCGCTGCCGTCCTTGACAAAAATTACAAGCCACGTTTTTAATACCGGCGGAAAAAAACTTCGTCCGTTGGTCATTATGCTGTCATGCAGCGCAAACGGCGGCGATTTCAAAGGAGCGACCAATGCTTGTTTGGCAATTGAAGGCATTCATACGGCTTCTCTTGTTCACGATGACATTTTAGATGACGGCAAAATGCGCCGCAATCAAGTCACGCTTCATGAAAAATACGGTCCTGCCGCAGCAATTTTGTGCGGCGACTTTTTGATTGCAAAAGCAATTGAATGGATTTCAATTTACGAACATCAAGTCGTTTTTGATTTCGGGCATTCCGGCGCGCTTCTTTCCGAAGGCGAAGTTATGGATGCCGGAATTAAACGCGGCGAAATGACTTTGGAAGAATACAAGGAATGTATTTACAAAAAAACCGCGGCGCTTTTTGAAATCAGCGCAAAAATCGGCTCTCGCATTGCTCTTCATGATGATGAAGAAACGATTGCCGCATTTGGTCGGTTCGGCTATGAATTCGGTATGGCTTACCAGATTGTTGACGATTTGCTCGAAGATTTCGGACTTTTCGAAGACAAAGAATCCGGAATCCTTTCCGACAGCCTGTTTTCCATTCATTTGAGAAGCATGGATTCCGATTCGGCTGCAAAAGAAACAATCCGCGACGTCGAATCCTATTTGGAACGCGCCAAAGCAGAATTAGCAGGCGTTTCGGATTCTCCGTCAAAAGAAAAATTATTTATTTTGGCTGATTATGTCAACGGATTGATGGACAGCGTTCGCTCTTCATCAAATTAATTTTTTTTCTCTTCTTCTTTTTTTCCTTTTTCAAAAACGGTTTGTAATATTTTTATATGAGAAACCATACAATAGTCCTCATAACCCTAAAAATGAGGATTTTTTAATGCAAATTTACGATTATAAAGTTGTTAAAATCAATGCCGATGTCGTTGACGGTAAAGTTGTTTTGAGTGCGTCAGGCGCACTTGCGATTGCAGCAAAGCCGATGCTTAATAAAATTAATGCGGTTTTTCAGGAAGAGAAGCCGATAAAAGTGACCGATGACAAAATTCTTTTTTCAACATGGATTCCGGAAATTCCAAGTCCGGCTTTCACTCGAATGATTCACTCTCAAATCGGTTTTTCGCTTTTAAACAAACGAACGCCGGATCAATTATCAATCGGCGTTACGCCGCGCTGCCCGAATAAATGTATTCATTGCGGTGCCGCAGATATGATGGCGCCGAACAACGAAATGACTGTTGATGAAATTGTCGGCACAATCAATCAAGCGTTGGATTTGGGAACTTATTTGGTGACAATCGACGGCGGCGAGCCGATGGTCCGAAAAGATCTGCCGGAAATTGTTTCAAGAATTGATAAAACCAAGACAACAGTTTCAATGTTCACTTCCGGTTTCCGTCTGAATGACGAGCGCGCCGAAGTGTTAAAAGAAGCAGGCTTGACTTCCGTTAAAATCAGTTTTGACAGCGCCGACCCCGAAGTTCATGATAAATTCCGCGGCAGAAAAGGCGCTTTCGATGACGCGATCGCCGCTGTAAAATCGGCAAACAAAGTCGAACTTATGACAGATATGTATCTGACAATTTCGCCTTATAATATTGATAACATTGATGATTTGTATCAGCTGGCAACGGAAATGAATATGACCGAAATGTCAATGACCGGAATTATCGCTGTCGGCAACTGGAAAGATCACGAAGACGAAGTTATGACGCGCGTCGATGCCAAACGTTTAGAAGAATTCCACAAAAGCAAAAATTCTGTTCAGGATGGTCCGCGCGTCACCGCTCTTCCTTACTTGATGGGTCCCGATATGTTCGGCTGCTTTGCCGGAAATCGCTGGATGCACGTTGCGTCAACCGGTGATGTTTTGCCGTGTCCGTACACGCCGCTGTCATTTGGAAACATTCGCGACGAACCGCTTTCGGCTCTTTGGTCGGAAATGGGCAAGTTCCCCGCTTACAAAAAGCAGTCAATGGTTTGTCTCATGCGCGACCCCGAATTCCGTAAGAAATACATTCATACAATTCCGGAAGGCACACAGTTGCCTTATTATTCCGGCTCAAAAAACAAAGAAAAGGAATCGGAAAATAAAATTAATCTTTAATTCAGTAAGTTATTATTTGGCAAATTGAAAGGAGAAGCGGCAATTATGAAAATTGAACTCAATAATCGAAAAATTATTTTCGGATTAACATTGATTCCGATTATTTTCGCTTGTCTCTTTTTCTATTTTTTTGACAGATTAAGTGAAATTCGCGTCAATTTCGGCGGATTGCTGCTGGCAATTTCTTTTTTCCAAATGTCTTTGGAAAAATCTCCTCTTTCTAAAAAATGGAATTGCGGTTTCCTCGTTTTTTCTGTTTTGCTTTACGGATATTTCCTGACATCTCCTTTCCTTGATTACAGGGCGGCATTCGGTCTTAATCCGACTTGGTATCTGATTGTTCCTGCTTTTTCGTACGCAATCATTTTCTATATTCTTCGTTACAAGGAAAACAAAAAGAACCCTGTTGTTTCTTCTTCCGGATTTCCGGATCAGAAATTTAAAAATTTCTAATTTTTTCAACATTTTTCCAAAAGCATTTTTATTATAAGCACTTCATTGAATTCATATTTTAAATCAAAATAATGTTTTAGCATATTTTGAATTAATTCGGGTTGTGTGTTTTGGATGGATCAAAAGAAAAAAGAAACAATTACGGCAATCAGTATTTTTCTTGTATTGGTTGCAATCGGTTTTGCCGTTAATTATTATTTTGAAATCGTTCACGGCGGTTTCAGTTATTTCCCGATCGGAATCATCGCTGTCGCTCCGGTTTTGATTGCTTTTGCATACACCGGTTTGAAATATTCAAAAAAATGGATGGTCGGCGCAATTATTTTTTCCGTCATTTTGTATGTTATGTATTTGTTCGGCAGCGGCTGGAATTCTTGGATTCAAATGCTTTTGATTTTGGCTTCCGGAATTTATTTGATTGGTATGCTTTATTTGAAAACGAAAGCGGAAAAAGAATTTTAGCGGAATGATGATTATGAAACTTTCAAAATCCGCAAGTGCTGTTCAAATTTCTCTAATGATTATGGGGGCGGCTATTGCTCTGTTTTATTTCTTCAATGATAACAATCTTACACTCACTGTTCTTTTTTTATTCATCGCTCCGATTTTTATCGCAAACGGAATCGTTTCGATTAAATCTTTGAAGTGGTGGCATGCACTTTCGATTCTTTTTGGTCTCGGATTTTATTGTCTTTATTTTTTCAGAGAATATTTCAATGGTTGGTGGTATTTCGCTTATTTTTTAATTGCTCTTGTCGCTGAAGATATAATTAAAACTCAGAGGAATTTAAAATGAAATATGATACAATCGTCAGAATATTTTGCGGAATATTGTTAATTGCCGGAATTTGTCATACATATTATTCAGGTCCCGATTATTTTTTGCTGTATCCGATGACAGCCTCTATGCTGCTCATGTGTTCGCTTCTTAAAATGAAAAAAGTCCGAACTCCCGACCGTTCTAAATTGTTCGGCATTATCGGTATTTTTGCGGTTTTATTGTCATATTTGATGTATTTTGTTCTCTCTCCCGGGGAGTATCTGAGTCCGCTTGCCGAAATCGGAATTGCAATAGGGCTTGTTGCTTATTTCTGTTTTTTAATGTGGTATAAAGGAGTGAATTAATCCAAAAATTAAATCTTTTTTATTTTTATAAATCTCATTATTCTTCACGATTTGTCATGAACATCTCATGCGTTCTCATTTCCTGCTATTGTTCATGTTTTTCGAAATTTGCCAAAACCTTTTTAATATAGTCACTCTTTATTCGTTTTGCATTTTGGAGCTTTTTGCCTAAAACACATGTTGGAGGCACAGTTCCTGCCGCTCTTGTTTGTCACGATTGTTCATGGCGAAGCACGCGGGCGGTTTGAAAAAGAATTGAAACGAATTGTTTTAACCAATTTGCTTATATATGGGGGAGTGGATTGTCTACTTTACCCTTTATTGGACGGTGTAATTACTGCATTTGCAGTGGTTATTCGTTTGAAATTAAAATAGAGACGGTATTCGCATGGCTAACAATGAAATCTTATCTGAAATTAAAAAGGCAGAAGAAGATGCAAAAAAAGCGGTAAGCGAGGCCACTGAAGCAAAGAATCAAAAAATTGCAAAAGCTCGAACTGAAGCACGCCAAGTTCTCGAAGACGGTGAAGAAGAAGCTGTAAAAGCTGCTCAAAACGCTCTTCGTTCCGGTGAAGCTGAAATCGATGCAAAACGCAATGAGATTGTTGGCGAAGGTGTTCGCGAAGCTGAATCTGTAGCTGTGAAATCCCAATCAAATATTCCAAAAGCCGTTAAATTTTTACTCGAGGAATTTGAAAGGGAGATACGCGTATGAGTTACCCGAAACGAATGACAAAATGTTTAATCGCCGGTCACAAGAACCATCTTGAAACCACGGTTGATACATTGCATGATCTTGATTTGCTTCATGTAGAGGATTTTGTCGATGGTAGCGACACTGATTTTGAAATCGGCATGCCGATGGAATACGGCGAAGAAGTCTCAAGAAAGCTCGTTAAAGTGCGTTCTATTTCTAATGTTTTGAATGTCAAACCGACAGCCGAAACCATCAAAAAAAAAAAAAAAAAAAAAATTAAACGAAACAACAGTTTCCAAAGAACTTGATGCAAAAATCGAAGAAATGAATGCCGAAATCGACCAAAACTCCGAAAAAATGTCTGCGCTCGACGCACGCATCAAAGATATTGAGTCTGCCGAAAAGGAAATTTCACCTTTCTTGGCTTACGATTTAGATTTGGCATACTACGGCGGCTACGACAAATTAGCGGTTTTTTCAGGCACAGTTTCAAACTTAAACGAATCACGCCTTCTTGAAATAACAGATGCTTATCAGCTTTTCACCGGACCCGGATCAAAGTTCTTCGTTCTCTTCGCTTCAAAGAAATTTGAAAAAGAGATCTTATCAGTTCTTTCCGAAATGGGTTACAGAGAAATGAAAGCGCCCGGCAAAACCGGACTTCCGTCCGATATTTTCGCGGCACTTGAAGCTGAAAAATCAGACATACAAGTACAGATTGAAACTTTAACAGCAGAACGTTCTGCGTTGAACGAAAAATACGGAAACTTCATCCTTGCAAGTGATGAATTCCTCAGTATTTTGAGTGAAAAAGCAGAGCTGCCTTTAAGAATTGCCACGTCCGAACACACGTTTGTCATTGAGGGGTGGGTCCTGACAGATTATTTCGATGAATTTACTGCAACGCTTTCCGAAAAGACTGGAAACGGCGTTTTCATCACAACACTTGAAGTCGATATGCATGACGAAAAAGAGATTGCAAAGATTCCGGTGGAATATGAAAACGGCAAAATCGCAAGTCCTATGGAAGCGGTCGTTGATTTGTACTCTCGTCCGAAATATACTGAAATTGATCCGTCGTCATTACTTGCCATATCTTTCCCGTTAATCTACGGTATGATTCTCGGTGATATCGGGTATGCGCTCGCTTTGATGGCTTTGGCCTTCCTTGTGATCAAATTCGTGAAAATGGACAGTATCAAACCATTAATGTACGTACTGATTTATTGTCAAATCTCGGCTCTGATTTTCGGTATTATATACGGCGAGTTTATGGGTTTCCCACTGGCAGGATATGAATCCCACGGTGCTCACTACCCCGGCTTAATTCCAGGTCTTGAAACACTTGTTTTTAACTTCGAATTGTTTGTCGACGAACCGTTTACATTCCCGTTACACAGATCACACATGATTATGACATTTTTAGTCGGCACAGCTGCTTTCGGGTTCTTGCATCTTAATGCTGGTTTTATTGTTGGATTCTTCAACATCAAAGCTCAGCACGGTGTGATGCACGCAATTCTTGAGAAGTTGAGCTGGATCGTTATTGAACTCGGTGTTATTGCAGCAATCGTTGCATGGTACCTTGGACTCGGCACAGTTGTTATTGCAATCTGCGCCATTGTTGCAGTTATCGGTGTTGTTATGCTCGCTAAGGGCGAAGGAATTAAAGGACCGATTGAACTTCCGGGTCTTCTCGGAAATATCATGTCTTACACTCGTATTATTGCGGTCGGCCTTTCTTCTATCTATATCGCATCAACTGTTAACGACATTGCATTCGGTGGACTTATTTGGTCGCCGCATGACGGATTCAGTGTACTGATGTTTATATCAATTTTGGTATTTATTCTCGGTCATTTACTGAACTGTGTTCTGAGTATTATTGCTCCCGGCTTACACGCGCTCAGATTACAGTATGTCGAATTTTTCGGCAAATTCTATGCCAGCGGGGGCAAAGCATACAAACCATTTGGTCATTTAAAGAAATATATTATGGAGGAATAAAATCATGGTAGAAATTACAACAGAAGGATTTGAAGCATTAGCAAAAGCAGTCGCAATCGTAGGTACAGGTTTCGCAACCGCATGGGCAGAAAAAGTCATCGGTACAGCAGCAATCGGTGCAATGGTCGAAAATGAATCCATTTTCGGTAAAGCACTCGTTTTGACTGTTCTCCCGGAAACCATCGTCATCTTCGGTCTTGTCGTTGCAATTCTTATCTAAATTCAAAAATTTAAGGGCGGATTTTTCCGCTCTTAATTTTTTAAAGGTGTTAGCATGGGACTGGAAATCGTATTAAATGATATTACTGAGGGTGCCAAAGAAGACGTCCGACGTATCAACGATGAAGCAGAATCTGTTTCAAACTTGATTATCGGAGAGGCTCGTCAGGCTTCCAAGGAAGCACTGGGGTCCCGTCTTGCTGATGTTGAAGCTAAACTCGAACAACAGCGCCAGCAAGTATTATCAAGTGCCAATTTAGAGGTGAAACGTATTGTTTTAAACAAGCGTAAAGCCCTTTTGGATCAAATTTATGATCAAGCCCTTGAACAAGTTCGGGAATTGCCTGCTGACAAAAATGAGGAATACCTCAAAGCCCTCATCGTAGCGAATGAAAAAGATGGTCATAGAATTTATTCTAACAAGGATTCTGAAAAAATCGTTAAGAAAGCATCCTCTTTGGAATACGGCGGAAACATTGATTGTATCGGCGGTATTGTCATCGAAAACGAAAACGGAACAATCCGTTTGGATTTCACATACGATTTGATTTTAAAGAATTCTTATGATCGTTCATTGAAAGCTATCTCCGATATCCTTAACGGGTGATTTGTCATGAATGCGCAAAAGATTCAGGATTTGACATTATACGCTCACGGAAAAATTCCGAAACGTATTTCTAAGCATGTTCCTGACCGTCTTCCCCGAATCGGAAAAGGTGCTTCAAACTATCCGTATGCGGTTACCCGCTTGCGGGCTATGAGAATCAAGTTATTCCCGCGGGATGCTTATCCGAGATTTTTGAACATGAGTTTAGACGAAATCACGCGCAAAATCGGAGAATCTGAATATAAGCAAGATATTGATGAACTCTCAAGAGAGTATACAGGTATCAATTTAATTGAACACGCTTTAAACAGAAACATGGCAGCTTCATTCCAAAAAATCTTAAAGATTACGGAAGGCGAGCCCCATGAACTTGTTTTGGAATATCTCAGAATCTTTGATATTGATAATATCAAAACTATTCTTCGTGGAAAAGTTCATAATATTCCGGAAGACCAAATTCTTCAGACTTTGGCTACCGGTGGTGTTCTTCGTTATACTTTCTTATCCGGTTTAGTTTCAAAATCTATTGAAGAAATTCTTGTCTTGTTCCAAGATACGCCTTACGGGGCAGTTTTGGAAAATTTCGACAGTTCAAATCTTCCGGAAATTGAAAACGAATTGGATAAATTCTATTATGAGAATCTTTTTAGGGCAATCGGTTACTCCGGCTCGTCAGACCGCAAGCAATTCGATCAATTTGTTCGAAGAGAAATTGATATTAAAAATTTGAGTTTGCTTCTCCGTATTAAAAAATACAGCGCAGCAGCAAATGAAAATGCAGAAAACCAATGTCAAATTGAAGGTATTACTTCAATGATAATTCCGCACGGTCTTGCTTTAGAAGCAGACAAGTTAATCGATGTATGCTATGACGATTTCGTTGACGCACTTCGTTTGACACCCTATTGGGAAGCTGTCGGCTCTCTTCTTGACAATCGGGATTTAACATCTGTTTCTTTAACAGATATCGAAGCTCGGCTTTTGAGGTATAATTTAACAAAAGTTACCGCAAACTCTCGTCGCTTCATGCTGTCAATTGTTCCGATTTTAGAATTTATCATTTACAAATCGAATGAAGTTCGCAATTTAAGAATAATTGTTCGCGGCAAGTCGGTTGGAATGGATAATGATTTAATTAAAGACCGGTTGGTGATTCTTTAATGGAAATATCAGTCATTGGAAATAGCGATTTCGTTACGGGTTTCCGGCTCGCCGGCATTCGTAAAGTTTATGAAACAGACAATCTCGGTGTCGAATCCGTCGTTCGCGCGGTTTTGGAAGACAAAGACATCGGTATTCTCGTCATGCATAATGATGATATTTCTAAACTGCCGGATTCATTACAAACTCAGTTGAACGCTTCTGTTCAGCCGACGGTTGTAGCGCTTGGCGGATCGGGTGAAGGCTCGACGAATTTAAGGGATAAAATAAAACAGGCGGTAGGTGTTGATCTTTGGAAGTAAAAGGTAAAGTTTATCGAGTGGCGGGACCTGTGGTTACCGTGGTCGACTTAGACACAAAGATGTACGATGTGGTCAAAGTCGGTAACGAAGGACTCATGGGCGAAGTCATTAAAATTATTGGAAACAAATCCATCGTTCAAGTTTACGAAGAGACTTCCGGTGTTAAACCCGGAGAACCTGTCGAAAATACAGGCCTTCCTCTCTCCGTTGAACTCGGACCGGGTTTGCTTGAAAGTATCTATGACGGTATTCAAAGACCGCTCAGTGTCTTGAAAGACGAAATGGGCAACTTTATTAAAAGAGGAGTGTCCGCTGACGGTTTAGATCACAGCAGATTCTGGGAATTTAATGCATGCGTCAAAAAAGGCGATGTTGTTAAGCCCGGAGATGTGATCGGTACTGTTCAAGAAACAGAAAACATTGAACACCGTGTCATGGTTCCGCCGAATTTCAACGGCGGCGAAGTCGCTGAAATTAAAAGCGGCAAGTACACTGTGGAAGATGTTGTTTGTAAGTTAAAAGACGGAACGGAACTGAAAATGTCACACAAGTGGCCTGTCAGAATGCCCAGACCTGTCTTGAAAAAATTAGCTCCGAAAATCCCCTTGATTACCGGACAGCGTGTCCTTGACGCAATGTTCCCGGTCGCAAAAGGCGGAACAGCAGCTATCCCCGGACCGTTCGGTTCCGGAAAGACTGTGACACAGCAGCAGCTTGCAAAGTGGAGTGACGCAAACATTGTGGTTTACATCGGTTGCGGTGAACGCGGCAATGAAATGGCAGAAGTTTTGAACGAGTTCCCTGAATTAGAGGACCCGCAAACCGGACGCCCGCTCATGGAACGTACGGTTTTGATTGCCAACACGTCCAACATGCCTGTGGCTGCTCGTGAAGCATCCGTTTACACCGGTATCACAATTGCCGAGTATTTCCGTGACATGGGTTACGACATTGCTTTGATGGCCGACTCAACTTCCCGTTGGGCCGAAGCTATGAGAGAAATTTCATCCCGTCTTGAAGAAATGCCCGGTGAAGAAGGTTATCCGGCTTACTTGTCCGCACGTTTGGCAGAATTCTACGAGCGTGCCGGTGTTGCCGAATCCTTGAACAAATCAACCGGTTCAATCACTGTTATCGGTGCGGTTTCTCCGGCCGGCGGTGACTTCTCTGAACCTGTGACACAGAACACACTCCGTATCGTGAAAGTGTTCTGGGCTTTGGATGCAAAACTCTCACAAAAGAGACACTTCCCGGCTATTAACTGGCTCAACAGTTACACGCTTTATATGGACACACTTGCACCTTGGTACACAGAAAACGTGGCACCTGACTGGAACGACCTCAGAGGAAAAGCAATGGAAATTCTCCAGCTCGAATCTGAACTTTTAGAAATCGTTCAGTTAGTCGGTTCCGACGCTCTTCCGGAGTCCCAACAGGTTTCAATGGAATCTGCCCGTATGGTTCGTGAAATTTTCCTTCAGCAGAACTCTTTCCACCCCGTGGACACATACTGTTCATTCGACCACCAATACAAATTGCTTAAAAGCATTATGAGATGGGACGAACTTGCTTCGAAATACTTAGCAGACGGCGCTCCGATTAAAGCGCTTGTCGCCATGGATTCCAAGGCAGAGTTGGCTAAAGTCAAATACGAAGAAAACTTCGATGAATTGTTGACGAAAGTTATGAACAAGATGGAAGCGGAGTTCACAGAAATCGGCAGCGGAGGTTATTAAAATGGTCAAAGAATACAAGACGATTACACAAGTGGCCGGTCCGTTGATTTTCGTTGAAAAGACGGAACCTGTCGGTTACGGTGAATTCGTGAACATCCGTTTGGCTGACGGCTCAATCAAAAGAGGAGAAGTCTTAGACACCTCTGAAGACGTTGTCGTTGTTCAGGTTTACGAAGGTACCGGCGGTCTTAACAAGGACTGCGCTGTTACTTTCACCGGTGACAGTTTGAAACTTCCGGCATCAATCGACCTTCTCGGTAGAATTTTGTCCGGTTCCGGTCAACCCAGAGACGGCGGTCCTCAGATTGTTCCTGAAAAGATGATGGACATTTACGGTGCAGCTATGAACCCGTACTCCCGCGCACAGCCGGAAGAGTTCATTCAAACCGGTATTTCCACCATTGACGGAACCAACACATTGGTCCGTGGTCAGAAACTTCCGATTTTCTCCGCATCCGGTCTTCCTCACATGGAAATTGCTCTTCAGATTGCTCGCCAGGCACAAGTTCCCGGCTCAACTGAAAAGTTCGCTGTCGTTTTCGCGGCAATGGGTATTACCAATGAAGAAGCACAGAACGCAATGGCTGACTTCGAGAAAACCGGCGCTCTTGAGCGCGCAGTCGTTTTCCTCAACCTTGCGGACGATCCGGCTGTCGAGCGTTTGATTACGCCGAAAATGGCTTTGACAACTGCAGAATATTTGGCTTATGAGCACGATATGCACGTTCTCGTTATCTTAACGGACGTTACAAACTATTGTGAAGCTCTCCGTCAAATGGGTGCAGCCAGAGAAGAAGTTCCTGCAAGACGCGGTTACCCGGGTTACATGTACACTGACTTGGCCGGTATCTATGAGCGTGCCGGTGTTATTAAGGGCAACAAAGGATCCGTT
>JGI994J12354_10003390_pt1 | contig 14933 bp, 12 predicted proteins | sample IntmicLarv3ML3BL_FD_12354 | JGI IMG/M metagenome (IMG submission 12354)
AAACATTTACGCCCATCTGCAATACAAGGCCAAAGAGAACATGGCTGCAAGTTTGAGCCAAAAACTGAAGCTTGATATCCGTTGAGCCAAAAGGCTTTGAAGCGCATGATGGTAGAAAAATGGTAGAAAACGGCCCAAAACCGGGCTGAAACGCCCTTTCCGCAGTCAATTGAAAAAACCTCAAACCCTTGACGCACAAGGCTTTGAGGTTGGCTGCGGATCTAGGATTTGAACCCAGACAAACAGAGTCAGAGTCCATATCAGATTGTTTCGCGTCGTTTTGTTAATGCAAATAGTTCAGTATTATCAACTATTTCACGTGTTTTAGATTTCATTCAAGCTACTATTTGTTGTTTGCTTTTGGATACTATAAACAACAAATAAACAACAAATCCAAGATCATGTTAGCGGCATCCCACACACCTTAAAAACTTCTTCAATAAAGATATGTACCGTAATGTCTGGGTTATCGTAATATACATGCCCCGCTATTTCCTTGCGGTCACTTTCAAGTTTTTCTTTTCGTAAAATTTTTGCTCTATGGACTGCGGATTTTACATCTTCCAAACTGATCTGATCCAGAATATGTTGCCGATTTTCTTCCGTTTTTATATCGGCTTCCGCGCCTAAATTAAATTCTGTTCTAATTTTTTCGACATATGCATCATTTTGGCTCACATGATGATGATAGTCGCTTTTGTGCAACAAGAGCCAAAGGTCAAAGCATCGATTGCTGAATGCAGGTATGGTTGACTTTTTACAAGATTGCAACGTAGCGCGAAACGCCATATCACGCCCATCGTGGTCAAACAGAACGCACTTACCATAATCAACCTGCAAAAGCGCGGTTTGTATCCCTTTGCTTGAAGGCGCAAACGGCTTAGTATCAAACCGAACAGAATACTCCTGGTCGCGCAGTAATTTTTCCAAATGTTTCAGATAATCTTTTTCCTGCGCACCCTCGCACAAGCATCTCCACTGACGCTCCTTTGGGCGTAATAATTTGCTTGACCTTTTTTCTTGTTTCATTGCTCCGCTGCCTCCTTGCCTTTGCTTGCAGCGGTTTGAAGCGCCAATTCCGCAAAGCTATTTGTTGGGAGCGCACCAAAGTTGCCCTTGAGATATTGCTTCACAAAGGAACCGTCATTGCGAACCACATCGGAACCGAAGTCAGCCAAGGAGTACAACTCACTAATATAATCTTCATTTTTTTCGGTAAAAAGAATTTGGTCGCGCCGCAAAAGATTTTTATTCAGATAGGTAAGATTATGTGTGGTGAAAATCAGCTGTGCCCTCTTTGGGTTGAGTTGTTCATCGTTGAATGTTGCGATAATACTTGTTACAAGTTCGGGGTGTAGCGAGGCATCAAGCTCATCAATAAACAAAACCAAACCTTCCTGAAGCGCATGCAACAGCAGTGGCGCGAAATACAGCATTTGTATTGTCCCAAGTGATTCCATCCAATCAATTGGAACGTGAATTCCATTTTTTGCTTTCTTTTTTGACCCAACACTATACAAAGATGTCAATTCGGTTGGAGCATCATCTTTCGCTTGCTGCACACGGAATTCTTGCGGACCAACGTCCGCAATTGTTTTGATGGAATTCAGCATTTCTGTTGTGCCCACGCCAAACGTAGCCTGCATGTGGTTTGGAGTCCAAATTGCAAAAAGTGTTTTTTCAAAAAATGAAATCACTTTTGAGGCAATCGCTTTGCTAATTGTCGACAGCAGTCCCCCAGTTAAGAACAAACCTTTTTTGCTCATGTTGTTGTTTACGCTTTCCTCAAGCAACTTGAGTTGTTCTTCTGATGGAAGGCCCAATAGCTGCAATGCTTTTTTTGTCTTGGATACCGTGATTTTATCCGTTGTCCGTTCAAACAACAGTTCACCTTCCAAAGCCAGGCTTTCGCTTGCAATCATTACCTTGCACTCTTGATAAAACGGCTTATCAAGCGAAAACGCAAATTGATATTCAAAATGTTTGCCTTCTGTTATAAAAGAAATTTCAAACGAAACTGGTTCATTGCTTAATTCGTGCACAAAAGGATAAAGTGCCAAAGGGTAAACTTTATTCGCACCATCAAGCCCCTGTAAGACAATTTCCCGCATATATGCTGCCGCTTTAATGATGTTAGTTTTCCCGCTTGCATTTGGCCCATAAATCACTGCCGCGGGCAATACGCGCACACCGTCTTTGAGTTCGACTGTGAAGGGGGTACGCTGTGTGGAAGCCTTCATGTTCAAGGTTGTTTTGTTTTTGAAAGACCTAAAGTTACCGAACGTGAATTGCAATAACATCGTAAATACCTCCATTCTGTTCTGTAATTATAGTATAACATATCCCCAAAGGATATGCAAGAGCTTTTGAGAATTTTTCTCAAACCGAACAGCGCTTGTATTGTCGGGCCACAAAGACTTTTTTCTCACGTTATCCGTCATTGTTTTTGTCATACCACAAAATCACCCGAAAGGCAAATCATTTTATCAAACACACAAGTATGCTTCTCGTCAATGTTCTCGTTGAGATGGTAATGCCCTCATAATTTGCTGGGACGTGAATATGTTCCAATGAATCTATAAATATCCATTATGACATCTCATTATACTTGCTTTCGTTTCCCTTTCTCCCCGCTTTATTCCTGCCCCGCCTTAAAATTATAAACAGGGCGTATCTGTTTCACTACTCTGGCGGTCGGTTCAATCTGCGCCAGAATATCCTCCATGCTCTTGTAGGCCATCGGGCATTCGTCCAATGTTTCCGCGTTGACGGTGGTAGAAAACACGCCGCCCATCTCTTTTTTATATGCACTCAACGTAAAGCTGGATTTGGCCTCGCCCCGGCTCATGAGCCGCCCCGCGCCATGGGGAGCAGAACAGTTCCAATCGGGATTGCCCAAGCCCTCGCAAATTAATGCCCCATCCCGCATGTTGATGGGAATCAGCAGTGTTTCACCCGATTGCGCCGACACTGCGCCCTTGCGCAAAATCATGTGAGTCAGGTCAATATAATTGTGGATGGTCGAAAATCGGCTGTCCTCTTTCAGTTTGCAGCCTTTGATGATATCATCTGCCATTGCCCTGCGGTTGAGCGCCGCGAACTCTTGCATAATTGCCATGTCGTGCAGATAGTTGTCCAGAAAACCGCCCTCGCAATAAGCCAGCTCAAATGGAATTTCGTCCTGCGCATCCTGCGCGTTTGTGCCTAATGCCTTAAACGCCGCGTCTTGATAATACTGCGCCACCTGTAAGCCAATGTTGCGGCTGCCGGAGTGTACAACCAAATACAACGCGCCATCATCGTCTTTGTCAATTTCGATGAAGTGATTGCCGCCGCCCAATGTGCCAAGGCTCAGCTCTCCGCGCTGGAGGTTGATGTGTTTTCCGCAGCGCAGCTCGTCAATGCGCGCTTCCGCCAGATACTTATGGGGCTTCTGCCGCACCTCCATTCCTGCGGGGATATTCTGGTGAATGAAGCTATCCAGCGCAGGCAGGTTGATTCTCGTTGACGTGAGCTTCACCGTTTCCATGCCGCAGCCGATGTCCACGCCCACAAGGTTCGGCACAACTTTGTCCGTGATGGTCATGGTCGTGCCAATGGCGCAGCCCGCGCCCGCATGCACGTCCGGCATGATGCGGATTTGGCTGCCAGTAACAAAACGTTGGTCAAGCAGTTTTTTGATTTGCCCTTCAGCGCTGTTCTCTAACTTTTCTGTGAAAATTTTGGCGGTGTTGTGTGTGCCTGTTAGTGTAATCATGAATGTTCCCTTTTCTTAAAATCCATACCCTCATATACCCGCACCGGATTGCCCCGAACTATCCTATAATGCTCCATCCAGTTCTGCGCATCGGCACTATCTTGGCTTGATTGATTTTTCCCGGCGATTTGCTCCCGCAGACGCTGCACGGCAATTTGTTTGTTGCGGTGCTGGCTGCGTTCATCTGTTGAAACCGCGCTATCCCCTGTCGGCTTATAAATTGCACGGATGCCGCTCTCGGTCTTGTTGACATGCTGCCCGCCCTTGCCGCCGGAACGGAATGTTTCAAAACGAACAAGGCTTTCGTCAAATGAAATATCATTGGCGGCGGCGCAGATACTCACATCCACAAACCAGTTTTTGCGCCCATGATTGGGGCGGAATGGACTTTGGCAAATCCACTGGACAGAGCCTTCCAGCGCACGCAGCTCGCTCCCGCCAGAAAAGCGAATGGACTTGTAACAGCCTTCGCGCCGGGCGGGTGATTTTTCTATCAGCTCAATGTCCGGGTATTCCCGGCGCAGTGCGTCAAATAGCTTTGCCACCGCAAGCTCGCACTCGTCCGGCCCCTGCCCGGAGCTGATTTGGATTGTGGTTTTGTTAGTCATTCAATGCTCCGTTCTGTATTTCATCCTATAATAACACAATTTCGTCAAACACACAAGTATGCTTATCGTCAATAGCTTCGTTCAGATGATAGTGCCCGAAATACCAATGCTTATAACTAACCTCATTCTTCACCGCTTCAAGGAACTCCGTCAGTTTGTCGCTTTCGTAAAGGGCAGAGATTTCCCACTGAACGGAATCAGGGGCGCAGTGTGTAATAATGTAATCGACCTGCAGACCATGTTTTTCAAGGTTCACAACCGCTTCTTCGTGTTCGCTGTCTGACGGCAATTCCTCCGGCCACCAAGTCACGCCCTCGCACCGAAATCCTTTGTCGTGCGAAGTCGCGCCGCCCATTGTAAAGAACTTCAACCCATCAATGGTGAATACCTGTCCGCGCATCAGATGATATATGCTGTCCATAATCCTGTGCGCCTTGCCGCCTAAAATATATGGCCTATCCGCTTCAAACTCGGTTTGCACCACTGCCAATTCCTTTCGTTCCTCTTCAGTAATCCGTGCCAACTCTAAAAGGATCGCGCGATCCAATAAGTCTGGACGCGTTGCTGTGCAATTCACCCCATTTATCGCTATACAGCGCATAAATTTGAAAATCACATCTTCATTGTTGGTATATAGCTTCCTCTGTTGAATACCCCCTCCGGTTACTGCTCGACATAATGTGTCGGATGTTTCCTCCGATAGATAACTCACGTTATCAAACGGCAAAAACCAGTTCTTTTGAAGATTGATTGCCAGCGAATTGCTATCGTTCGGAAGCGTAAGGGTTTCAAGCACAGAAGGATCCACAAGCAATTTCAAAAATTGGCTTGCTGTACTTTTTGCGCTGCCCTTCTCGCCGTAGATAATCGACACCGGATGCGGAATGTCGGGGATGAAGCAGGATATCAGCCAACACAAAAACAGAATTTCACTGCCTTTGAGGTTGATATGCTTCAAAATTCGGGTAACCCCCATCTCGTCTTCTTCCGGCTCCACCTGCACAGCCTGATGGCTGTACCGAATAAACACCGTTGGCGGATTGACTATCTTCCAGCCCTCCGGCGTAATATGTACCGCGCGCCATTCCGCATCGGACAAGTCATACAGAAACGAATCGTCCTTCCCCGCCACACGGACGGAGAGCGGTTTCATCTCGCCGTCAAATATGGCTTTCCCTTCAAGAACACCTATGACTTGTGTTAACGACTCACCTCGTATTGGCTTCCCAATTGAGTTGTAGAAGAGTCTTTTCAGCCAAGTTTTGAACCATGACCCCTCAACAGCCCAAACCTCGTTGTGTCCATTCAAGGGAATCACAACTTGTGGCACTTTCAACTCATCATGAAAGAACTCCGCACCCGTTCCTTCAATAAGCTCCAGCAGAATTTCCGCTTGCGTAGGCCCATCTTGCCCATCATTATATTGCGCTGGAGAAACATAATCCGGGGCTGCCTGAATCGTCTCGCGGAAAAAGGACAGTGCGCTTTCCCATATTCCGTCAAGTTCACCAGCCTCCAACGGCGGCGAACATTTCTTTGCGTATTTGCCAAAGGCTTGATACGCCTTATCGCCAGTATCTCCGTACCGCTTAAGTACACGAGCCGCACAACTGGTCAGGGTCGAATGACGTTTTCCTTCCGGAATTGTATCATCATTATTGGATCGAACGGGATTGAGCTTCTCCAAAAAATCAGAGAGGTTCATCTCGCCATCTACATAGGATACCTGTGCATTATCAACCCCAAAGTTCAACTGCGCAGGGCCTTTCACGCTTGGGTCGAAATGCAGCGCGGGGAATGTTTCAATAAGGCGCTTCATCGTGCCAGTGTATTCCGTTACGTCTGTTGTCTCACGGATTGGGAAAACAAGATGCATTTTGGGGCGTGGAGCTTTGCCCTCTTTGGGCTTCATGTGATTCCTGCTCGGATAGCAATAATACTCCACACCAGACAAGGCCACATCAACGTCAGCGGGTGTTATCCAATCCGCAGGATTATCGCTGTGGGTATTGTCAATGTCGGCAAGGCAACAGTTCGAGGCTTCAAACTTTGTGCCTATCTTGTGTCCGTCCATATATCGTGCCATGCAGTTGTCGAAACGAACAGCCTGCGCAAGCGCCTGTATATCGCCGGGATTTACCACAATTTCTTGTGAAAAGCCCTTCGCGTCACCTTTTTGACCACGAGTGTTTGGTCGTTGGTAAATGGTGATTTTGCTTTTCATGCCCTAACCGACCCTCCTTATTTTTCCGGTTTCTATTGCTTGTTCCTGCTCAGCCACACCGCCGTTGTTGAGAAAATCAAGCAACGCATCGAAGTTGACCAAGCGTCTGTTTCCAACACGAATTGTCGGAACAACCTCTGCCAGAAAAATTTTTCTCAGATAGTTTCTCGAAATACCTGAGTTTGGGTCTTGGGCTAAAATTTCTTCGTGGGCTTCTCGGAGGAGGCGGTAACGGATGATGGGTTTGTTCGTATTTTGCACGTGCATCTCCTTTCATTTTTTTGTTGACATCCGCATCACCGACCTATATAATAGATAATGCGGACTTGGTTTGGTAAGCTTGGTTCCGTGTTGTTCGGTTTCGCGCCGGGCATCGCCGCTTGGGGGTGTGACAGCATCCTCAAGCGGTTTTTTTGTTGCTGGGCGTTGTGCCTGATGTTGCCGCAGGAGCATTGACCTCAATTCTGTGACAATTTTTTATGGCTAACTGGTATTTGCATACTTCATAATCGGTTCACCTCCTATAAATTTTTTCAGGGCTTGACAGGGCAAGTGATAACAGCTATAATAATATAGCAGCAAGTTTTACTGTCTACCTTAGTATAACCCATTTTCGATCAAAAGTCAAGTAAAAGTAGCCAAATAAAACAATTGCTAGCAACTATAACATTTGGAGGTCGTGATTATGTCCAGAGCAAAACACACTAGCCGTTTTGATGCCCCATTCGCTCAAAGGCTGTCTGCGTTAATCGCTGAAAAGAAAATAACCCATGCAGCACTTGCACAGGAAATTAAAGAGTTGGCAAAAAGTCAGCCAACGCTTGCAGAGAATTTCCGTATATCGCGTCAACTTATTTCACAATATACCAAGGGTGAAACGCAACCAAGCGTTGACAAGCTCTGCCTAATAGCCGAATTTTTCCATGTGTCTACCGATTATTTGCTCGGAAGAGTTGACGTTTCCACCACTGATACTACACTTCGGCAAATTTGTGAGCGCACTGGGTTATCTGAAAAAGCAATTAATCAATTGCTAAAAATCAACAGCGATTATAAAGATGCAAGCTATATACTAAATCAACTTTTGGAACACGATGATCTAAGAGAATGGCTACTTAGAATCCATTGGCACAGTAGTGTTAAACATTACAGAAACGCTTCACTTGACTATGAGATTCTCGAAAAAATCACAGAAGCCTTTGGCCATTACTCGCCTGAATTGCCGGAATATCTTGAAAATATTTCCGGAGCCGATATCGGATTAAAAATAATGAAAATGATCGAAGATTTCCATTACATAAGTTAAACCCAAATGCCTTTAAGCGCTTTTCATTTCAAAAAAATTTTGCACAATATTGATATAGCCGCCTAAAGAAGGAAGTGATAACCATGGCAACAATCCAAAAACGTAAAAATTCCTACCTCATAACCGCCTCCTGCGGTTACGACAACCAAGGCAGGCAAATTCGCAAGACCATGACTTGGAAGCCCCCATCAGACATGACCGAAAAGCAAATTGAAAAAGAGCTCAAACGGCAAGCCGTTCTGTTTGATGAACAAGTCCGTACCGGGCACTATCTAAGCGGCAACGTTAAATTTGCCGACTTTATTGAAACATGGTTCCGGGACTATGCCGAAACCCAACTGCGCCCCCGCACTATACTCGCCTACAAACAATTAATAGGCCGCACCGTGGAAGCGTTAGGACATTTGCCGCTTGACCACATCCAGCCACAACATCTATCGGCCTTCTATAAGAACCTTGCCGAGCCGGGAATAAAGGACAGGGCAACCTATATTTGCACGGTGGAGTTGAAGGCTCAAATTAAAGCAGGAGGCTTCGGCATCAATCAATTCTGTGAGCTGGCCCAAATAGCCGATACCACATTGCGGGCAGCGTGGAATGGTCAGCCAATCGCTGAACAATCTGCCTTAAACATAAGCAATGCCCTTGGGCTGGGGTTCGACAAGACCTTCACACCAAAGACCAAGGATCGGGTTTTGTCAGCCAATACAATAGGGCATTACCACAGCTTTATCAGTGCTGTATTGGAACGCGCGGTCAAATGGAACTTGATTCTATCCAACCCCTGCCGCCGCATTGACCCGCCTAAGATAGAGAAGAAAACACCACAGTATTTGAACGAACACGAAGCTGCCCGGATGCTGGAACTCTTGCAAGTTGAAGATGATCCCTATCGGACAATCTTTATTCTTCTGCTCTATACCGGGATGCGCCGGGGTGAACTGATGGGGCTGGAATGGAAGGACATTGATTTCAACACTGGCGTATTGTCCATCTGCCGCACTTCGCAATATATAAAAGAGCGGGGCATATTTACAGATGATGTGAAAAATAAATCCTCGCACCGCTCCATGAAGCTGCCGGAAAATATCATCGACAGACTGAAACAGTACAAGGCGTGGCAGCTGGAAGAAAGCGCAAAATTGGGTGACCGATGGCAGGACACCGACAGACTTTTCACCACATGGGATGGAGCGCCCATGTCACCGAACTCTCCGTATTTCTGGCTGCAACGTTTTTTAGCACGGCATGACCTGCCAAAAATCAATGTCCACAGCCTGCGGCACACCAATGCCACCTTGTTGATTAGCCAAGGCATTAACGTTCGCACAGTAGCCGGGCGGTTGGGTCACTCGCAGACTTCTACGACTATGGACATCTACAGCCATGAACTACAGAGCGCCGATGCTGCCGCCGCTGATGCGCTTGAAGGTATCTTGGGCAAAAACAAAAACAAGCCGTTGGGTTGATTTTCTTCCCATAACGGCTTGTTTTTCTATGTATTTGGATGTGCTGTATACCCCTGATAAACAACAAATAAACAACAAGTCTCGGTTTTTGCTTCTTTGCAAGACAAAAAGAAAAGCCTCAAGCCCTTGATGCACAAGGCCTTGAGGTTGGCTGCGGATCTAGGATTTGAACCCAGACAAACAGAGTCAGAGTCTGCCGTGCTACCATTACACAAATCCGCAATCAGAATAACATAAGTTATTATACACAAGAGCGCCGGGGATGTCAAGTGTTTTTTGCTTTTTACTTGCTTTTTCTTCAAAAATACGGTACAATGAGCAGAGCCACGTCAGCGCAAAAAAGAAGAGCTCCGCACAAGGAGGTTTCCCTATGAACTGGCATTACACCCCGCCCTCGGGCTGGATCAACGACCCCAACGGCCTGCTGTTTGACGGCACGGCCTGGCACCTGTTCGCGCAGCACACGCCCGGCAATGGCGAATGCGGCCCCAAGCACTGGATTCACGCTGTATCGGAAGATTTGCTCCGCTGGCGCGATTTGGGCGTTGCCCTTGCACCGGAGGCGTTGGGCGAGATATGGTCGGGCAGCGCGGTGACGCACGGCGGGCAGATGATCGCCATGTACACCCATCACGGCGAATGCGAGCAGCAGTCCCTCGCGTTTTCTGATGACGGCATTCACTTTACGCCATACGCGCAAAACCCCGTAATCACAAACCCCGGCCTGCAGGATTTCCGCGACCCAAAGGTGTTCCGCAACGAGCTTGCCGGCGGCTGGGGCATGGTGCTTGCCGCAGGCGATGAGCTGCGGTTTTACCGCTCTGCCGACTTGCTGCAATGGGAGCAAACCGGCGCGTTCGGCAAAAAAGAGAACCAAATGGGAGGCGTGTTTGAATGCCCCGATTTGTTCCACCTGCCCGCCCCGGACGGCAGCGATGTTTGGGTTCTTTCCGCCAGCATGGGCATTGCGGCGGCGCTTGGCGGCTGTAAAATGCAGTATTTCCTCGGCACGTTTGACGGCGAAACATTTCACCAGACCATCCTCTCTCCAACGCCCTTGCTGATGGATTTTGGCGCTGATAACTACGCCGCCATCGCCTTTTTTGACGCGGAGCCGGTGCAAATCGGCTGGGCGGGGAATTGGGCTTATACCGACCGCGTGCCGCTCGGCAGCGGCTGCATGACATTGGCGCGCAGGCTTTCGCTCGTGCAAACCAAGCAGGGCCTGCGCCTTGCGTGGCAGCCTGTGCTGCCTGTTCTTGATGCACCAATCGCCGCAAAAAATGGCTGCGCCCTGCCTGAGGAATCCTTTGTGCTTGACATCACCGCCCCCGGCGATTTTTCCGCGGCGCTTGTGAATGACGCAGGCGAGCGCTTTGCCTTTGGCTGTGCGGCGGGCATGTTCTTTGCCGATAGAACAGGAACCGGCGCTCTGCCGTTTTCGCGCACGGAGCAAATTCGTCTGACAGATGGCCCCATAACAATGCGGCTGGTGTTCGAGCGCACCATTGCAGAACTTTATGCCGATGTGGGCACCTACGCCTGCACCACCAGATTGTTCCCGGCGCAGCCATATACCCACCTCGAACTCACCGACGAATGCAGCGCGAAGATTATGGTGGAAAGACCCTGAAAATTTTTAGAACACACAAAATCGCCGCCCTTGCGAATTATCTTCACAGGGACGGCGATTATTTTTTTGATTGGTTTATTTTTTGCGCTTGCCAATGTTGTGCGCGTCGGTGATCTTCACCTGCGCCGCGCTGCCGCCCTCCAATTCCAGGACAATGATTTCGTTCGGCGCGTCTGTTTTGAGCCATGCTCCAGGCAGATAGAGCGATTTTTGCGGCCCGATCTCCCAGTAGCGCCCGAGGTTGTTCCCGTTGACGAACACGAGGCCTTTGACCAGCCCGTCCAGATGAACAAAGCAATCGGCGTTGCTTGTGGTGCTGAACATTCCGCGCATAAACACCGGGGTTTTCGATTTTTTTGCGGCCTTCGCGGGTGCAAAGCGCAGCTCGCTCAGGTCATCCAGCGGCAGGGGAAACACCTCGAAGTGCGACAGCAGCTGATTATCAATGCGGATTTGCCTTGCACCCTTGCGGTCATGCAGCTCCGGGCCATAATTTACGCGGCCCATGGCCTCCACCAGCACGTCAATCTGCCCGCCTTTTGGGAGCTTGCCGAGCTGCACCTTTGTGCCGTAGGCATCGTTGCGGTCGAGCCGCCCCTTCAGGCTGCCGTCGAGGAACACACCCGCGCGGTCGGCCAGACCGTCAATCAGCAGCTCGCAGTTATCCTGCGGCGCCTCCAGCTGATTTCTGTAGAGAATCAAGCCGTAATTCTGCCCGTAATACTCCATGGATTCGGGCATCACGCTCGTTTGCGGCTTTGATAGCACATCAAGGTGATCGAACAGCATGGCCTGCTCCGTGAGCTTCACAGCGCCGATGGATTGCAGCGGCGCTTCCGCCGGGAGCACGGGCCACTGCGCCTCGGGAATCCCCTGCCGGGCGAACAATGCCTTGCGCACGGCGTGGTATTTCGGGGTATATCCGCCCCATTCGGTGAGCAGCGCGTCGTCGTCATAGCTCGTGACGGTGGGGGTATATTTGCCATAGTGGTTTGCGCCTGCCATATAGCCGAAGTTTGTGCCGCCGTGGAACATATAGAAATTGATAAACCCGCCGTCGTCGAAGATTTCGTTCATCGCCTGCACGACCTCTTTGCTGTCGCGCGCGTGGTGCTCGCCGCCCCAGTGGTCAAACCAGCCGTTCCAGAATTCCATGCAGACCCAGGGGCCTTCGGGTTCATATTTGCGCAGCACGCCGAAGTTCTGCGCGGCCTTACTGCCAAAGTTCGCCGTTGCCAGCGCACCCGGCACATTGCCGCCGGTGAGCATGTTTTCCCAGCCGCCATCAGAAGTAAACGTTGGCACATCAATGCCATTGTCTTTCAAAAGCTGATCGACATAGCGCAGATATTCTTTGTCGTTGCCGTAGCTGCCGTATTCATTTTCCACCTGCACCATGAGCACGTTGCCGCCCTGCGTGATTTGCATGGGCGCGAGCATCGGCAGCAGGGTTTCGTAGAAAATGCGCACCCGCTCCAGATAGGGCGGATAGGCGCAGCGCAGGCGCATGGCGGGGTCCGCCAGCAGCCACGGGGGCAGGCCGCCCAAATCCCACTCGGAGCAGATATACGGGCCCGGCCGGACGATCGCCCAAATCCCCAGGGATTGCGCAATTTTCAGGAATTTCACGATGTCCATCATGCCGGAAAAATCGAACACACCGGGCTTGGGCTCATGCAAGTTCCAGGATACGTAGGTTTCCACGGTGTTGAACCCCGCCGCCTTGAGCTTGCGCAGCCGGTCCTCCCAGTCCTCGGGTACGGTGCGGAAGTAGTGAATCGCGCCGGAATAGAGCTTGAACTCCTCGCCGTTCAGCAGAAATTTGCCGCCCGCAATGCGGAATGCCTGATCGTTCTTTTCCATGGGGTGCCTCCTGTTATGTGTCTGATTTGGAATGATATGACGGTTTTACGCTATGCCTTTTTGATTGCCTCTATCACATTGCCGCCGCCGTATCCGGTGTTCAACTCGCGGCTGCCCTGTTTCACAATATCAAACCCGCATGCTTTGAGCGCCGCACGCCACCTTCTGCGGGAATGGCATTGCAGATAAAACGAGTGGTCGAAGCGTTCGGTTTCTCCATCTTCGTGCTCCGCATAAAACGTTTGCGCAATATAACGGCGGCCTGTTTTTGCATCGTTGTGCCCGCTGCCCGTTTTCCAAACCTTCATGCCCGGATACATCTGCTTGAGCGGCAGATATGTGTTCAGCGGCCAGCTGTCTGATTTTTTTGGCGGCAGCTGCGCGCTGATGACCAACCCGCCGCCAACACGCAAGTGACGATGAATGCACGCAAGCGCCTTTTTGATATCCTCCATTGTGGGGAGCACCTCAAAATCCATGCTGAAGCAAAAATCGACAGGCGGGATATCAAACTGAAAATCGGTCACATCGCCTTCCGCGAGCGTGAGCCCCGGCAGGTTGCCAAACCGCTGCTTGCCCTCCGCAATCATTTCCGGCGTGATGTCAAATGCGGTTACGCAACACCCTCGCTGGGCCATATAAGCGCCGGTTTCGCCCCACGCGCACATGGGAATCAACACGTTTTTTCCATATTTCGCGGCATACTTCAGCCAGTAATCTTCTTCCTCCGTGCGGTCGTGTCCGCTCCAATCCCAAAACCGGGCGTGCTGTGCATAGTTGCCCATGTCGCTGCTCATATAAACATCCTCTCGATAACCTGTGCTATTCTCTTCGCGTTTTCACGCCAGTCAATGGTTCCGTCAAGATGAATCACGGGGCATTTCAGCGTTTCTGCCCATGCGTCTATTTTTGACAGCGGGCGGGACGCTGCCCATTCACGAAACCCCAGTTGCTGTTCAAACATATCGCCGCCCGGGCGGACGCGATCTCCATACTGGTCATATCCGCGCTGCTCTATCCGTTTCATGCGCATGTCTTTGGGTGCCGTGATATAAACCGCAAGGCCATACATCGAGACAATTTCCTCGCCAAAGTCTCCGGTCACGGAGGAAATCACAAACGAGCCATATTGCTTGATATCGGCAAGCATGAGGCGACCACACTCCTCGCGGGTGCGCGGGTTGGTATAAGGAATGTCCGAAGGGTTGAAGTGGTACTCCTCCACGTCCATGTGCTTGTATTGCAGCAGACGGGCAAGCTCCCGCGCAAGCGTGGTTTTCCCGCTTCCGTTCGCCCCAAACACAAGGATGCCGCGCGGTTGGTCCATTTTTTGCTTTCCCCGCTCTTATTCCTATTCCGCGTCCTTTTGGCTGTTCTCCCTGATTTCCACCCTGCGGATTTTTCCGCTGGTGGTTTTGGGCAGCTCCGCCGCAAACTCCACAATGCGCGGGTATTTATACGGCGCGGTCGCGTGCTTCACATGCTCCTGCAGCTCTTTCGCCAGCGCGTCGCTGCCGGTGTAGCCTTTCGCGAGAATAATCGTCGCCTTGACCACCTGCCCGCGAATCGGGTCGGGCGCCGCAGTGATGGCACACTCCACAACCGCCGGGTGCTCCATCAAGGCGCTTTCCACCTCAAAGGGTCCAATGCGGTAGCCGGAGCACTTGATCACGTCATCGGCACGGCCAACAAACCAATAATACCCCTTGCTGTCGCGCCAGGCGATGTCCCCGGTGCGGTACATCGTACCGCCGAGGATGCGCTGCGTTGCCTCCGCGTCGTTATACAGCGCAACGAAAAGCCCTGTCGGCATATGTTTGTCAATATCACGCACGACGATTTCGCCTTCTTCACCCACGTCACAGGAGTTCCCCTCATCGTCGATGATATCCAAATTAAACGTAGGCGACGGCTTGCCCATGGAACCGGGACGCGGCGTAAAGCCGTCGTAATTCGCCAGCAGCACAGGCGATTCGCTCTGCCCAAAGCCCTCGCAAAGCTCCAGCCCTGTCAGCTCCTTCCAGCGGTTATACACCTCCGGGTTCAGCGGCTCGCCCGCCGTGGCGCAGTGCT
>JGI994J12354_10003391_pt1 | contig 14931 bp, 10 predicted proteins | sample IntmicLarv3ML3BL_FD_12354 | JGI IMG/M metagenome (IMG submission 12354)
GGCGTATACCAAAAGTCACTCGCCTCGGGCGAAACTTGAAGGCAGTATAAAAGGACGTAAGATTCTTCGCTGCGCTCAGAATGACAGATAGATAAAAACCGGCGGGACACCGGGGACAGCGTCTCCTACGGAGCGGGGAGAAGCAGAGATTGCAGGTCAAGCCCGCAACGACGAGCATGAACGGCGGGACGAAGTGCGAAAAAAGGATACACTTGTTGGGGCGGTCTGCGACCGCCCGCAGACGAACGAGGTGCGCCCTTACTTATCCAGCAGGCACGCCACGCCCGGCAGCTCGATGCCCTCGAGGAACTCGAGGCTTGCGCCGCCGCCGGTGGAGATATGGGTCATTTTGTCGGCAAAGCCGAGCTGCTGCACGGCTGCTGCGCTGTCGCCGCCGCCGATGATGGTGATGGCTCCGCTGTTGGCGGCCAGAGCCTCAGCCACGGCAGTGGTGCCGCCGGCGAAGTTTGCGAACTCAAACACGCCCATGGGGCCGTTCCAAATCACGGTGCCGGCGTCGGCCACGACACTGCGGAAGAGCTCCACCGTCTTGGGACCAATGTCCATGCCCATCAAGTCCGGCGTGATTTTGCCGCTGGCGACCTCGATGGCCTCGGCGGCGGGAGAGAACTCCGTGGCGCAGAGATTGTCTACCGGAAGCAGGAACTGCACGCCCTTGGCCTCGGCCTTTTCGACCATCTGGCGGGCGTAATCAAGCTTGTCGTCCTCGCAGATGCTCGTGCCGATTTCGCCGCCGAGCGCCTTGCTAAACGTATAGGCCATGCCGCCGCCGATGATAACGGCATCCGCCTTCTCAAGCAGGTTGTTAATCACGCCGATTTTGTCAGAGACCTTCGCACCGCCGAGAATGGCGACCAGCGGGCGTTTGGGGTTGCTCAGCGCAGCGCCCATAATATCCAGCTCCTTTTGCACCAGCAGACCGGCCACGGCGGGCAGGAAGGCGGCGACACCGGCGGTGGAAGCGTGCGCACGGTGCACCGTCCCGAAGGCGTCGGAGACGTACACATCGGCGAGCGCTGCCAGCTTTTTGGCGAGCGCGGGGCAGTTTTTCTCCTCGCCCGGCTCAAAGCGGAGGTTTTCCAGCAACAGAAGCTCGCCGGGCTTGAGCGCAGCGGCCTTGGCGGCGGCATCCTCGCCCACTACATCGGCGGCAAACTGCACGTCCATGTGCAGCAGCTCAGCCAGCCGCACCTGCACCGGCGCAAGCGTGTACTTGGGATTCACCTCGCCCTTCGGGCGACCCAAATGAGAGCAGGCAATCACTGCTGCGCCTTGCTCCAGAAGGTATTGAATGGTGGGCAGAGAGGCGACGATGCGCTGGTCATCGGTGATGAGCAGCGTCTCCTTATCCTGCGGCACGTTGAAGTCGCAGCGCAGCAAAACCTTCTTGCCTTTTACGTCCAGATCTTTTACACTTTTTTTATTGTAATTCATAATCATATCCGTCCTTTCCAGATACATTTGAATAGCTCTTTTTCAAAGCCACCCTATTATATATCGCTTTTGTGATTATTTCAACGATAAAATAGCCGAATTAATCGTTTTTTCACATTTTTTATGAATCTACCTGTTTTTTTCTCTCAAAGGCCACATTTTTGTTGATTTTTTCATAAAAAAAAGGTATCATTCATACTAGGATTTATGGATATGATGCGCCGCCCTTTCTCCTGCCGACGCGCTTCTGACGTCGGCATCATGGGTGCTCGCCGTATCGTCGTTATGCGAATATTTCTTATTATAAATGAGGGAATGTGTCATGTACAAGCGAATTGTGGTAAAAATCGGAACCTCTTCCCTCACGCGGGAGGCCGGGCCGAACCTAAAGCTGATGGATAAACTGGCGCAGATTCTCACGGATTTGCGGGGGGCGGGGCACGAGCTTGTGCTGGTGTCCTCCGGGGCGATTGCAATCGGCTGCCGTAAGCTGCGGCTGGATGTGCGGCCGACCGAGGTGCGCTTCCAGCAGGCCGTCGCCGCCGTGGGGCAGTGCGAGATGATGCATCTTTACGACAAGATGTTCGGAGAGTATTTTCAAAACGTGGGGCAAGTGCTGCTCACGGAGGAGGACGTGGCCGACGAGCTGCGCGCCGCCAACCTCGCCGCGACGATGAGTGCGCTGATGGAGCTGGGGGTGATCCCCATCGTGAACGAAAACGACAGCGTCTCCCATGCGGAGATTCAAGCGGAGCACACGCGAGTATTCGGCGACAACGACACGCTCTCCGCCATTGTGGCGCAGCTGTTCGAGGCGGATTTGCTCGTGATTTTCTCCGATATTGACGGGCTCTATGACAAAAACCCGCATGAGCATGACGATGCGGCGCTGATTCCGTTGGTGCACGCCGTCACGCCTGCACTGCGGGAGGCGGCGGGCGGCAAGTCCGCCTGGGGCACGGGCGGCATGCAGACAAAGCTGGATGCGGCGGAACGCTGTCTGCAAAACAAGATTGATATGTGCATTCTCAACAGCGCAAGCCTCGAGCAGCTCTATGCGGCCGCTGCGGGCGAACATGTGCGGGGGACACTGTTTTCCGCACAATAGACGAAAGGATTGATTTCATTGAGACTCATCGTGACCAAGGATTACGCCGAACTCTCCCGCCGGGCTGCCGCCCTTTTGGCCGCACAGGTGCTGCAAAAACCGGACTGCGTGCTGGGGCTGGCCACGGGCTCGTCCCCCCTCGGCATTTACGAAAATTTGATTGCCTGGCACAAGGCGGGGCTGCTGGACTTCTCCGCCGTATCTGCCGCCAATTTGGACGAATATGAGGGGCTCTCCGGCGATCATCCGCAGTCCTATGCGTATTTTATGCGGGAGAATTTGTTCGACCACATTAATATTCGTCCCGAGGCGACCAACATCCCCGGTGCGGACTATGCGGGCTACGATGCGCTGGTGGACAGCCTCGGCGGCATTGATTTGCAGCTGCTGGGCATCGGGCACAACGGGCACATCGGCTTCAACGAGCCGGGCGAGAGCTTTTCCGTGGCCACCCATCGCGAGGAGCTGACGGAGACGACGATTGCCGCCAACGCCCGCTTCTTCGGCGCAGACGAGGTGCAGCCGGCGAGTGCGTTTACCATGGGCATCGGCACGATTATGAAGGCGAGAAAGATTGTCCTCATCGCCAGCGGCGAGGGGAAGGCCGAGATTGTCAAGGCGATGGCGCAGGGGCCGGTGACACCGGCGGTGCCTGCGTCGGTGTTGCAGCTGCATCCCGATGCGATTGTTGTGGTGGATGAGGCGGCGGCCGGTCTTTTGAGTTAATCGTTTGGAAGAATCGTTATATCGTTATAAGGAGAACCGCCCGTTCGGGCGGTTCTTTTTTGTTTTTCGGGGCTTCGCCCTGTCGGGCGGTGACTCGTTTTTCTGTTGTCGGGGACGCTGTCCCCAGCGTTCCGTCCTTCCATTCTTCCTGTCATTCTGAGCACAGCGAAGAATCTTTTTTCACTATAGCTTTCCCAAGTTTCGCTTGAGGCGAGTGACTTTTTTGTGCTCGAAAAAGTCACCAAAAAAAGCTTCTTTCCACTGGTTTGCTTATCCATTTCGGGCATTCTCATGGGGGAATACCCTCATGAGCAACCCCAGCGGGCGGGGGTTTGGCAAGCAGTGAGTCTAGTGGTGCCTATCATCTTACGGCAGGGCTTAGTGACCATCCGGTGCAGGCTTTGTGTTTGCAAGCGTTGTTTGGGCGCACTGTGTGCTTTTTCTGTGGGAATTTGGGACGTGTGCTGTGACGGATGGGACGCTGTCCCCAGCGTCCCATCCGTTTTCCTCTATCTTTTGGTTTTCCCGTAGGGGCGAACTTCGTTCGCCCGCATACCCTGCCCCGCCATTGCAGGCTTGACCCGCAATGATGTGCAAAAATCCCCCCAAGACGCACAGAGGCCCTCGCTGTCAGGGCAGGCTGACGGCGAGGGCTTGATCTCTATGCGAATCACACAATGTTAGAGGGCACTAACAATTATGATTATACACTCCTTTCCCGGTTTGTCAATAGGTTTTTGAAAATATTTTAGAAAAACTTGCTTGCGCACTTTTTTTCGTCCTTTTCCACCGGCTTTGCACTGTCGCCCCATTGACAAGCCCGCCCGCCATGCCGTATGCTAAAAGAGTATTTGAGGTGATTTTTTGAAAACTACCGGTCATATTTGCACCGCAATATTACTTATTGTATTGTTCGGCGGCTGTCAGAGCGAGGTGCTCGCCCCCTCGGCTGCGCCTGTTGTCGAGGTGACGGCCGCTCCTGCGCCGACGCTTGCGCCGACACCGACCCTTGCACCCGAGCCGACGCCGACCGCCACACCCGACCCGATTGCTGCGCAAATCGCCGCCATGAGTATCGAGGAAAAATGCGGACAGCTGCTCGTTGCGGGCATCGAGGGCTTGACCGCCGGAGCGGACGCCATCTACGCCGTGACCGAGGTCAACGCAGGGGGCATCATCCTCTTTCGGCGCAACATCGGCTCGGCGGAGCAGGTGGCGGCGCTGAATCAGTCGCTGCGCTCGCTTGCGACGCTGCCCCTGCTGCTCTGCGTGGACGAGGAGGGCGGTCGGGTAACTCGTATGCCGCCGGACAGGAAGCCTCTGCCCGCCGCAGGCAAGCTGACTGCGAAAACCGACTTCTATGCGCTGGGCAAGACGCTGGGCGAAGAGCTCATCGCACTGGGCTACAACGTGGATTTTGCGCCGGTGCTGGACGTGTTCTCCAATCCCCGCAACACGGTCATCGGTGACCGCGCCTTTGGCAGCGATGCGGAAACCGTGATTGCGCAGGCGTTGCCCTTTGCCGAAGGCTTGGCGGCGGCAGGGATTTTACCCGTGGGCAAGCATTTCCCGGGACATGGCGACACGGCGGAGGATTCGCACACGGCGCTCCCGCTGGTGCGCAAAACCTTGGACGAGTTGGAAGCGCTCGAACTTCTCCCCTTCCGTGCGGCCGTGGAGGCGGGGATGCCCGCCATGATGGTGGGGCATATTCTGCTCACCGAGCTGGATGCCGAGCTGCCCGCCTCGCTGTCGCCCGCCGTGGTGAACGGCTTGCTGCGAGGGGAGCTGGGCTTTGACGGCGTGGTGTTCACCGACGATTTGACGATGGGTGCGCTCAAGGCTTACAGCATCGGCGAGCGGACAGTTTTGGCGTTCGAGGCGGGCTGCGACATGCTGCTGATTTGCCACGGGCAAAAAAATCTCGCAGAGGCGCATGCGGCGCTCATCGCCGCCGTGGACGAGGGGCGCATCTGCGAGGCGCAGTTGGACGAGAGCCTGGAGCGGATTTTTCGTTTTTCCCTCCACGCGAGCGAAAACCACGGGTCAAATTAGCAATAGTTGACATAAAATTTGTTAAATGTTTGTTATTAATGCGGTTTTCGGTTGACTGTGCGGCGAAAACACAGTATGATAAATAGTAGAATTCCTTGTTGAGATGCGTCGCAGCCTGTCAGCGGACGACGCTCCGACTTCGACCTCCCCCTTGCGGGGCGGATATATTTGAATTAAGGTGTGATTGCATCATGGCCGTTGGAACCAAAAACGAACTGATTCACTGTGAAAGCTGTGGCGAGGACTACTCCGCCACCTATCGGCGCTGCCCGTTTTGCAACGAGGCCGCCGGCGCAAAGCGGAGAAACAACACGCAGGGCGGCGGCTATGGCGGCCGCATTACGCTCAACCAGATTATCGCCATGATTGTCTCCGTTGCGCTCATCGGTGCGGCGGTTTGGATTGTCTATTCCTTTGTGCATCCGCTGGTACAGCAGGGCCAGCCCGGCGCCGACCCTGCGCTGGTCTCTCCGCCGCCGGCGGTGAGCGTACAGCCGGCGGCGCCCCAGACGGAGGATCCGAACGCCACAGCCACACCGGACGAAACGCCCGCTGTCCCGGAGGAAACCCCTGCGCCTGTTCTCAGCAATGTCACCGGCGTGAAGCTCAACCGCACCGACTTTACGCTCAGCGGCCTGGGCGAGAGTTTCCGCATGACGGCCACCCTCACACCCGCCGATGCCAACGCCGCCTTGACGTGGAGCACCGATGACGACAGCATCGTGCGTGTGTCCGCCGACGGCGTGGTCACTGCCGTGGGCAACGGCATCACCAAAATTACCGTCCATGCGGCGGCGGGGGTTACCGCCGAGTGCATCGTGCGCGTGACGAATCAAGCCACCACCGGCGGCAGCGGCAGCAGCTCGAGCAGCAGCGGCGGCACAGCGCCGCCTGCGCCGAACACAGGCAACCTCACCATCAGCAAAACCGACGTGAGCATCAAGCCCGGCGAGAGCTTCACCCTGCGCATCAACGGCGCAGACAGCGTCACGTGGTCCACCACCGACAGCAGCAAGGCCACCGTGGATTCCGGCGGCAGGGTGACGGGCGTGGGTGCGGGTCGCTGCATCATTCAAGGCACGGTGAACGGCGCAGTTTATGAGTGTATTGTGCGCGTGAGAAACTAAACAGCCGCCACTGAAAGGAGTAAGCCATGCTTCAATACGACAACTATATTTTATTTGTCGCTGGACTGATGCTCATTTCCCTGCTCATCACTTGGAGGATTAGCCGAAAATTTGAACCGGGGGAAAAGAAGGGCTGGCTGAACTTCAGCCAGGTGCTCGGCGTATCCGGCTTCTTGCTTCAAAATGTGCTCACCAACCCTTGGTGGGGCGATGCGCTTTTCCCTCCTTCGGGCAACGTGTTCTGGTACGATAAAGTGGGGCTTTTTACCCTGCTTGCTCTGGCCTTTCTTGCCCTGCTTCCGCTGGTCACCAGCTATACGCAGCATCGCAAAAAGCCCGATGACTTAGAGCGGATGAAGGCTTTTCTGAAGGAGGCGAAAACGAATCTCACTGTCATTGCTATTCTCTGCCTTCTTTCGGTTGTGCTGGAACTGCTGCCATTCTCTCCGCCGGTACTCTAGCTGATTTTTTCATAGCAAAAAGCCGTGGGTTTCCCCCACGGCTTTCTCTTTGTGTGCAATTAAATCTTCGCCAGAATGGCCTTTGCGCAGTCAATCTGGTTGGGAATCTTCCCGTCCTTGTCCCGCACCCGCCAAATATCCGGCGTGATTTCATCCACGACGTACATTTTTCCGCTCTCGTCGTAGCCAATCTCGATTTTGAAGTCCAGCAGCGCCAAGTCCATGCTTGCCAGCTCGTTTTTCAGCACCTCGCCGACCTTGACCAGAACGTCCAGCGCCTCGTCGTACTGACCCGCAACCAAAATGCCCTTGAGCAGGCAGAGCCGCTCACTGATCAGCGGATCGCCCTGCTCGTCGTCCTTGAGCGTCACCTCGAGATAGGGCGGCTCGAAGGCAATGCCCTCCTCCAGCGTGAAGCGGCGGCACATGCTGCCCGCCGACACATAGCGCAGCACGAATTCTAGCGGCGGCACGGTGAGATTGCGCACCTTCATGAGACCTGCCGGCACGTCTGCGCCGAGGTAGTGCGTGGGGATGCCGTTTTGCTCCATCAGCTCGAAGAAATGCTTGGAGATGGCGAGGCCGACCTTGCCCTTGCCGTCCACGCTGCCGCCGACGGTGTTAGAGCCGGGGTCAAATACACCGTTTTCGCCCGTGGCGCTGTCCTTGAACAGGAGGTGCACCTCGTTGGCGGCTTCGTCTAAGAGCACGGTTTTGGTTTTGCCGTCATAAAGCGTTTTCATTTGAAATATCTCCTTTTTTCTGCCAGATTTTTTCTACAAAAGTATATCACAAATTTTTAGGGAAATCAATCAAGACGGCCTCTGAATCTTTTTTCAAGCGTAAAAAACCGTTTTTAGAGCTAGCTTTTTGGTTTTTTTTGTGCCTTTTCCACAAGTACACCGAGCTCATCTCACGATTTTCCAGACAATGGAAAACCGCAGGGACACACAGCCCCTGCGGTTGGTTCTTTTGCACTATTTTCGGCTGTACGGCGTGTCGGCAAGCGGGAGCTTCGTGCGAAATGCGCCGTCCCGATGGTAGTACGCCAGCTGCACCGCCGGTGCGGTCGGGATGCTGCAAATTTCGCCGACACCCTTGGCACCGTAAGCGAGTGCGGTGCTCTCGCCCGCAAGCGCAGCGGCCTTTTCCACGAGGACGGACACGACCTCCGGGCAGCGGTCGGCGCGCAGGAGACCCAGCGTGCCCATCTTCGCAAGCGGCTTGCCCTCCTTGAGCGGGAAATCCTCCGTAAGGGCGTATCCGAGGCTCATCACCACGCCTCCTTCGATCTGACCTTCCACATTTTGAGGGTGCAGGGCACGCCCCACGTCATGGATGGCGTGGACGGTTTCCACCAGTCCGTCGTCGGAGAGCTCCACCACATGGACGGCGTAGCCGTAGGCGATGTGGCTCACGGGGTTCTCCTTCTCTGCGCCCATGGGGTCAGTTTTGCCCTCATACTCGGCATAAAACGCTTCGCCCTCTAAGGCGGAGAGCGGTTTTTCTTTCAGCGCCGCCGCCAGCATCTGCGCCGCACGGCGACAGGCCTCGCCGGTGAAGAGCGTCTGGCGGCTGGCAGTGGTGTTGCCGGAATTCGGCGCAAGACTCGTGTCCGGTGCATCCCACGTCACCTGCTCCGGCGGTAGGTTCGCCGTTTCGCAGACGAGCTCGAGCAAAATCGTGCCCAGTCCCTGCCCGATGCAGGCGGCGCTGCTGCGGATATGCACCCGACCGTCTGCGACGACCAGCCGCACCCGACCCACATCGGGCACACCGACACCGAGACCGCTGTTTTTGATGGCGCAGGCGATGCCCGCTTTCGGGTTTGCGTCGAGGATGGGCTTCGCCGCCTCAAGGCACTCGACCATAGCGGTGTCTGCGCTTGCTATCTGCCCGTTGGGCAGCGTTTCGCCGGGGCGAATGGCGTTTTTGTGGCGGATTTCCCACGGGGTTAAGCCGACGAGCTCGGCGAGCTGGTTGAGATTGCACTCGGCAGCGAAGCAGCTCTGCGTCACGCCGAAGCCGCGAAAAGCACCGGCGGGGGGATTGTTGGTGTACACCGCACGACCGGTGATGTCGATGGTCTGGAAGTGATAGGGCCCTGCGGCGTGGGTGCAGGCCCGCTGGAGCACAGGGCCGCCGAGGGAGGCATACGCCCCCGTGTCGGCGAGGATGTCCGCCTGCATGGCGAGCAGGTTGCCGCTCTCGTCGCAGGCGGTGGTCATGCTGATGGTCATGGCATGGCGCTTGGGGTGAACTAAAATGCTCTCGTCGCGGGTGAGGCGCACCTTGACGGGGCGGCCTGTGATTTGCGCAAGCAGGGCGGCCTGCGGCTGGACGGTCATGTCCTCCTTGCCGCCGAAGCCGCCGCCGACGTATTTGGCCACCACGCGCAGACTCTCCTGCTCAATGCCCATGGCCATCGCAGTCTCCTTGCGGGTCTGGTAAATGCCCTGGTCGGCGGTGTAGAGCGTAAAGCTGCCGTCGTCCTCCGGCACGCAGACGGCACATTCCGGCTCGAGGAAGGCGTGCTCCGTGGGCGGGACGTGATAGGTGTTCGTCACTTTGTGGGCGGCGGCGGCGATGACGGCGGTGGCATCGCCGCGGATGAGCCGCTCCTCCCGCAGAAGGTTGCCGCTTGCGTGGATGTGCGGTGCATCAGGCGCAAGGGCGGCCTCGGGGGTGAAGAGCCCCTCGAGGGGCTCGTATTCGATTTTTACGGCGGCCTTCGCCTCGGCAAGCGCCGCTTGATTCTCTGCCGCAATCAGCACGAGGGCATCGCCCAGCGTGCGGGTACACTCGCCCACAGCAATGAGGACAGGCCAATCCTGCACAAGATGCCCGATGTACTGTTCGCCGGGGATATCGGCGGCAGTCATCACAGCCACCGCACCGGACACCGCACGGGCGGCGGTCACGTCGATAGAAAGTACCCTTGCCCGGGCGTAAGCGGCGCGCACGCTGCCCCCGCAGAGCATGTCGGGCAGGAGGATATCGTCGGTATACTCCGCCGTGCCCAGCGTTTTGGCGATGGCGTCCACGCGGTGGATGCTCGCACCGATTTGCCCCGTGAACACCGGCGCAGGCACGGGCAGGTTCTCCCGCAGGAGTGCGGCGGCGAGGGCGATGGCATCGACGATTTTTTTGTAACCCGTGCAGCGGCAGAGGTTGCCGCGCAGGGCGATTTTAATCTCACGGCGACTGGGGTTCGGGTCTACCTCTAATAAGCCCTTCGCCCGCATCACCATACCCGGCGTGCAAAAGCCGCATTGCACAGCGCCGGCATGGGCGAAGGCGTAACCGAACACCGCCTGCTCCCGCAGGCTCAGCCCCTCGCAGGTGGTCAGTTCCTTGCCCTCGAGCGTGTCCGGGTCGAGCAGGCAGGCGCGCATGGCGCGCCCGTCCACGAGGACCGTGCAGGTGCCGCAGACGCCCTGTGCGCAGCCGTTTTTCACGCTGGTGAGCTTCAAATCCTCCCGCAAAAAGTCCATCACCGAGCCGACGGGCAGGGGATATGATACGCCGTTGACAGAAAACATGGTGCGCCTCCTTCTTGCGAGCATGGGCAAAAAAGCAAAAACAAACAACATTTTTTCGGCGGTCTAAAAATTTTATAGACCCCTCTATTTTGATTATACCATTTCTTGTGTCGGGAGACAACCAAAAAAATAAACTTTTTCCACTGTGACGGCAAAGATTTCATTGCTTTTCATGAAAATATTTGATACAATGGACGGTGCAAGCCGTATAATAAAATAAAGGGCGCATCTCTTCCGTTCGGCGCGCAAAATTCGCACGATTGCGGGCGGAATGGATGACCCTATGATGAAAGGATGAACGCAATGTCTGTCAAATATGTCTATAGCTTTGCCGAAGGAGACGGCAGTATGCGCGAGCTGATCGGCGGCAAGGGCGCAAACCTGTCCGAGATGATCCATCTCGGCATGCCCGTGCCCCAGGGCTTCACCGTGACCACCGAAGCCTGCACCCGCTACTATGAAGACGGCAAACAAATCGCAGATCCCATCCAAAAGGAGATTTTGGAGCAGCTGGCCGGTTTGGAGGCCGTCACCGGAAAGGTCTTTGGCGACCCGAAAAATCCCCTGCTCGTCTCCGTCCGCTCCGGTGCGAGAGCCTCGATGCCTGGCATGATGGACACCATTTTGAATCTGGGTCTCAACGATGCCGTCGCCGCCGGTATGGTGGAGCTCACAGGCAACGAGCGTTTCGTCTACGACGCATATCGCCGCTTTATCATGATGTTCTCCGACGTTGTGATGGAGCTGGACAAAGAGCACTATGAAGAAATGCTCGGCGCAATGAAGAAGGACCGCGGCGTGAAGCTCGACAGCGATTTGACCGCTGCCGACCTCAAGGAGCTCGTCGCCAAGTTCAAGGCGTTCTACCTCTCCAAAATGGGCAGCGAATTCCCCGCCGACCCGAAGCAGCAGCTGATGGGTGCCATTCAAGCTGTATTCCGCAGCTGGGATAACCCCCGCGCAAACGTCTATCGCCGCATGAACGACATCCCCTACTCCTGGGGTACGGCCGTGAACATTCAGAGCATGGTGTTTGGCAACATGGGTGACGAGTCGGGCACAGGCGTGGCCTTCACCCGCGACCCCGCCAGCGGCGAGCGCGTGCTCTACGGCGAGTTCCTCATGAACGCACAGGGCGAGGACGTTGTGGCCGGTATCCGCACGCCCCATCCCATTGAGATGCTCAAGGACATCAACGCAGACGTGTACCACGAGTTTGTGGACATTTGCGACAAGCTGGAAAACCACTACCGCGACATGCAGGACATGGAGTTCACCATCGAAAACGGCAAGCTCTATATGCTCCAGACCAGAAGCGGCAAGCGCACGGCGCAGGCGGCCATGAAGATTGCCGTACAGCTCGTTCGCGAGGGTCTGTGCTCCAAGGAAGAGGCGCTGCTACGCATCGACCCCCGCATTTTAGACACCCTGCTGCACCCCCGCTTCGATGAGGACGCTGTTGCGGCCGCCACCCCCGTGGGCACCGGTCTGCCCGCCTCCCCCGGCGCAGCCTGCGGCGGCGTGTATTTCACCGCCGAGAGCGCCAAGGCGAACGCCGTCAACGGCCCGGTTCTCCTCGTGCGCAATGAAACCAGCCCCGAGGACATTGAGGGCATGAACGCAGCGCAGGGTATTTTGACCGCACACGGCGGCCGTACCTCGCACGCCGCTGTGGTTGCCCGCGGCATGGGCACCTGCTGCGTCGTCGGCTGCGGCGAACTCACGCTCAATGAGGCCGACGGCTATCTGACCATCGGCGAGCACACCGTCAAGGAAGGCGAGTTCATGAGCATTGACGGCACCACCGGTTATATCTACATCGGCATCATCCCCACCGTAGAGGCCGTGATTGCCGACGAGTTTGCCACCATCATGGGCTGGGCGGACGAGTTCCGCACGCTGGGCATCCGCACCAACGCCGACACACCCACCGACGCTGAAACCGCACTGGGCTTTGGCGCAGAGGGCATCGGCCTCACCCGCACCGAGCACATGTTCTTCGAGGCTGACCGCATCCCCGCCATCCGCGAGATGATTGTCGCCAAGAACGAGGCGCAGCGCGAAGCTGCACTGGAGAAGCTCGTTCCCATGCAGCGCGGCGACTTCGAGAGCATCTTTAAGATTATGGCGGGCAAGCCCGTGACCATTCGCCTGCTCGACCCGCCCCTCAACGAGTTCCTGCCCACCGTGGAGGACGATATCGTTGCGCTGGCCGGTAAGATGGGTATTCCCGTGGAAGATTTGAAGGCCAGCATCGCAAACCTTCAGGAATCCAACCCCATGATGGGTCTGCGCGGCTGCCGCCTGCCCGTCATGTATCCCTCCATCGCCGCCATGCAGACAACTGCGATTATTGAGGCTGCGCTCAACGTGGAGGCGACGGTGAAGTTCAAGGTCGTGCCCGAAATTATGGTGCCGCTGGTTGCCACCTCGGGCGAGATGAAGTATATGCGCAAGCTCATTTGCGACACAGCGGATAAAATCATCGCCGAGCGCGGCGTGACCGGCTTCAAGTATCAGGTCGGCACCATGATTGAGCTGCCGCGTGCGGCCGTGACGGCGGACGAGATTGCTGCGGATGCAGAGTTCTTCTCCTTCGGCACCAACGATTTGACCCAGATGTCCTACGGACTCTCCCGCGACGATGCGGGGCGTTTCCTGCCGATGTATCTGGATAAGAACATCATGGAGTTTGACCCGTTTGAGCGTCTGGACGTCAGCGGCGTGGGCAAGCTCATGGAACTGGCTGCGGCGCTGGGTCGCACCACCCGCCCGGGCATGAAGATGGGCATTTGCGGCGAGCACGGCGGCGACCCGAGCTCTGTGGAGTTCTGCCACAAGGCCGGATTGACCTATGTCTCCTGCTCCCCCTTCCGCGTGCCGATTGCCCGTCTTGCGGCGGCGCATGCGGCGATTAAGGACAAGAAGTAAGATTTTTTTGACTGGCAAAAACCGGATGCAGGGTGCATCCGGTTTTTGTTCTGCTCGTTTCCGCCCTGTCGTTTTTTGTGCGCCGCACGGGAGTGTTTTTCCATTCTGTCATTGCGGGCTCGACCCGCAATAACGAAACAAAAAAATCAAAATCTAAATTAAAAGAGGTAAAAAATCATGGAGCTTTGGGACGGCTACGACATCGACCTGGTGCGGGGCGAGCCCATCCCCGACGGCGTGTACCATCTCGTCGCCGAGGTGCTGGTGCGGCACACGGACGGCAGCTATCTGGTCATGCGGCGGGATTCGGAGAAAAAGCAGTACGGCGGCTACTGGGAGGTGGGCGCAGGCGGCAGCGTGCTCAAGGGGGAGACGGCACTAGAGGGCGCAAAGCGGGAGCTTTTTGAGGAGACGGGGATTCGGGCGCAAAATCTGGAGTATTTGAGCACGCTGGTGGAGAAAAACATTCTTTTCGCCACCTATCTCTGCACCACCGGCTGGAGCAAAAAGGGCATCGTGCTGCAAGCAGGCGAAACCATCGACTTTTTCTGGCTCAGTCACGCACAGCTTTTAGACTTTATGGACACGCCGGAGTTTGCGCCGCCGGTGGCCGCTCGGGTGCATCCACTGCTCGCTCAGCTAGGCGAATAAATGCGCATTGTTTTCCACATTCTGCGCAAAACATGTGAGCTCTTCCTGTGAAAAGGCGCACAAATCGACAGGATTTGTGCGCTTTTTTCTGCCGTTATGAATTCACGCAGACGAAGTGCCAATAGGTGAACTCGCCCACCGAGGGATGCACGCCACCGGGTATTTTGACATAGAGTATCTGATTTTTTTCGTCCAAGTACAGTTCCTTATTCTCGTAAAATCGCCGGTTTGTCGCCAGCGGGTAGACCGTGAACTCTGCATCGGCGGCATAGGTCGGCGTGCCGAGGAAGGTCGTATATTTCGCCACGCCGTCGATGTTGTAGAGCCTATAGTCCTGCGGGTTTTCATCGAAAAAATTGTAATTATCGCTATACAAATAGAGCTTTTCCCCGTAGCGAATCCATGTGTAATGGTAGGGGGCGGAAATAAGATTGTAGTAGCCGTCCGGCAGCTCCAGATGCAGCTCATAGGGGTGCGCATCGCTCGCCCAGACGGAGCAGCCCAATGAGCCTTCGACGCTCGACTGGAATTGCTCGGCGGTGCCGTCGTTCCAGCTCTCGCTGTCGTCCTCCAGCCAGGGACCCATATAGTTTCCGACGCTGCCGACAACATACCAGTCGTCGCTGAGCGGATGGATGGTATTCGGCCTGCCGCCGCTGCCGTTGATTACCCCGTATGCTTGGTGGTTGAGCGCATAAACCTCGCCGTTGTAGAACAGCTTTTGCGAGAAGGAGCCTCCGCCGCCGCCCTCCCCAAGGATACCGAGATTCTCCAGCAGCTCTGAGTCCGCATCGGGCGGCAGGTCGTCCTTTGTGACGAGCTCCTCGTAAGAAAGCAAGTCCTTATAGGACGGCACAAGGTACATCGCCTCCCAC
>JGI994J12354_10003392_pt1 | contig 14925 bp, 11 predicted proteins | sample IntmicLarv3ML3BL_FD_12354 | JGI IMG/M metagenome (IMG submission 12354)
CAAAATGGTCAGCGAGCTAAGCTACGGCCCGAATGAATTCCCCGATCCCATGGACTCATCTTCGTTTGAAGGTGTATTCAGCGTCCTGGATCAACAGGAAATGGTAATCATAATGACCAGTATGGGACTTTTAGACGAACCGTTATACATCGACTATGTAAATGTATGGCAGACAACTCCCGATTCCGTAATCCCCGATATTGATGATGAAAAATCCAATGAAACAGAAACCACCGGGACAGGAACAATAAAGGGAATACTGGTTGACGAGGACGGCGACCCGTTAGGCAATTACCTGATTATAATACGTTCCTCAGGCGGAGCCATGTTCTCAGCTATGACGGACGGGGACGGTCATTTTGCTTTTTACGAAATACCTGCCGGAGAATATGCGATTTACATCATAGATGAAGAGGGTGAGGAGCTTCAGTCCGATCCGGCGATTACACTGAATGTAAAAGACGGTCAGACCCTTGAGCTGAAAGCCATGTATAACGGTGTAAGATTTACGGTGGAGGTTGTACGCAGTCCCGGAACGGGCGATGTGTTCCATCCCATGTACAACGTGCTTTTGGCGGTTGCGGCTCTTGCGGCTTCCTCCAAAAAAATAAAATCAAAAATTTCAGGAAAGAGGTAGACTGTTGTGAAATTTAAAAGCCTTTTAGCGCTGCTCCTCGCATTTTGCATGATTGTTTCCTTATCGGCTTGCGGCAGCAAGAAAGTAACTTCTACGGATTCAAAAACCGATTCGGCTGCGGAATCAATTGACGAAACCGCTTCTGAGGATGAAACTGTTTCCGAAGACGAGACCTCAGGCGAAGCAAACGAAAATTCTGACAGCAAAGCTTCGGGGAATGCCGCTTCAGGTACAAGCGGCGCTGTATCCTCCCAAAAATCCTCCAAGCCCGGTTCAGGCTCAAAGCTTGACCCGAACGACACAGGCACGTCCGACCGTCCGAAGGAGACAGGTTATGTCGGACGCAGTGTTACCATAAAGTCCGGAACAAAGCCCATGAATGACGGACTGAACTTCGGCGGAGCAAGCTTTCGTTTTCTGGGTTATGATTCGGATCTTCACAGAACAATGATTGCCGAATTCCAGAAAAAACACAACGCTAAAATAGATATGGTTTTTTCCGGCACCGGTGTTTATACCCAACAGGTTGCCGCGGCAAAGGCGGCGGGAACACCATATGATATCATTTTTATATCCAATCCCGAATATCCGCAGATAATCACCGCGGACTGTGTAACTCCGCTTCAAGACTATATTACTACAGCAGACCTCTGGACAAAGGATAAATGGCAGACGCACGGCGGTCTTTCCAGAAGTGTTGCCGAAGGTCTTGCCTGGAACAACAACATGTATGCCGCAGGCGGCGGATATTCATCCGCTACAGAAGTTTTTATTTATAACAAAAAGATGCTGACTGAGGCGGGGCTGACCGACCCGTACAAGCTGTATACCGAAAACAAATGGACATGGCAGACGGTTTTGGATTACGGCGCGATTATGTCCGATTCGTCAAAGAATTTTTATTTTTCCGACAGCCTTCTGCGCGGATTCCCGTATGGTATAACGCTTTCCTATGGTGCTGATTTTGTTAAATTTGATGACGAGGGTTTCATTAAAGAAAATCTTTCCGACCCAAAGATTTATAACGCGCTTACCATGCTTCAAAAGCTGTCAAGCGGAAAAAATCCTGTGTTAAGTCCAACCGACAACGGTGTTCAGGCGCTGCTTGACGGAAAGGTTGCATCAATTTTCATGGCATCATCGGTTTGGCAGTCGGTTTTTAATGGCGCAAAAGACTCAAACGCCTTTGATAAAAAGACATCAAATATCGGGATGGTTCCGGTTCCGCTGGGTGCCGACAACACAGAAAAGCTGCGTCCTATCCGGCAATGGCAGGCATATGCCGCAGGCGCAGGAACAAAGGATCCCCGCGCGGCTATCGCCTTTGCCAAGATTGACAGCATATATAACCACAGAAATATTTATCAGGACAGCACGCCTCCGGAATACAAAAAAATGCTCACCGATATTATGGATACGGACGGCAAGCTGATTTCGCCAATGTGGGGCTTCAGTAACTCCGCTGGAAGTCTTCAGAGTCTGGGTTCGGAAATATCGGGACAGGTCGTTGGCGGCGCAAATGTTTCAAATGTTTTGACCGCGTTTAAAAAGAAAGCTAATTCCATTATAGAAACCGCTACAAAATAAATTATAGGGAGAGAGATTAATAATGAGTAATTCTGTAAAAAAAACAGTCACTCCGCCCGCACAAGCGGAAAAATTCGGAATGACCAACCTTTCGTTTTACGATGATTTTGATTCACAAGATACCATAGATGTCAAAAACACACATCAGCCGGGATATAACTGGTATGTTCAGCCTCCGTTCAGGTGTCCTGTTCTCAGCGCCGATGAACTGAAAGTCGAAGATTCTGTGCTTTGCTATCACCCTTCAAGTGGCGGCTCAATTTTTCCGTCATACAGTAAAATGGGAAGAACAGGTTTTACTTTCCGTTACGCCTACGCCGAAGCCCGTATCCGGATCGATGTTGAGGAGCAACTCAATTTTGGAGAATTAGACTGCTGGCCCGCATTCTGGGCGCATTCATTAACCGATTGTTTAGGTGAGCATTGGGACAGGTGCGGAGAACTGGATATTTTTGAGGCGTTCCAGTTAAGAAGTGATAACGAAAAAAACACGCTCGGAAAGAACATGGTATTTTATAACGGTGCACTGCATGACCACGTTAAACAGCCGGAGGGTATACCGAATGTTATCGGAAGCAATTTGGTTAACGCCACAGGATATAACGATCAGTTTGATTTTGTTGACAATGACTGGCATGTTTACGGTACGCTTCTGGATAAGGGGATCGCGGAATTTTATATGGATAATAAGCTGATGCACAGTATCCGCTATGATCAGGACAGACTTCCGGATTATTTTTACCGTGACAATCCCGACCCGCTTCCGCGCATTGAACACACCCGCCCGGAACTGCTTTCACGTACATTCCCCGGCGCACATGAGATAATGGACAGGGAAAATTTAGTTGTTATACTTCAAGCCCATGAAAAATGGCCAATGTATGTGGACTGGGTTCGCGTGTGGCAAAAGTAAGTAAGGACACAGGATTCAGGAAAGAACGAAAACAGAGCACGGCGGCAAACCGTGCTCTGTTTTAAAATATAAGGAGTTGTATTAATGACAATGGAAAATGGTTTTTTTGAGGCACGGGAATGTATAGAATGGACTCGAACCGAATGGGATAACGCAAACAGCGGCTCACTGCCGCGTGTGCTTTTAATCGGAGATTCCATTACCAATCATTACTATCCGTTTGCAAGGGATTTATTAAAGGGTAAAGTCTATACAGATAAATATGTTACATCCAAGTGTACAATTGACCCCTTTTTTATGAAAGAGCTTGATCTGTATATTTCTGAATACCCATATGTCTGTGTCCACTTTAATAACGGACTTCACGGGTTTGAGGGGCCGGCGGAACCGGTTCAAAATTACATCGAGGGATATGAACGTCTTTTACAGCGTGTGCTTTTATACTGTCCAAATACAATACTGGCTACCAGTACGCCTGTTTCGCTTCCGGGTGAGCTTCATACCCTTAAACAGGAAATACACGTTAAGGTGCTTGAACGTAATGAGGCGGTAAAGGCGCTTGCGCAAAGATACGGACTTGCGGTTAATGACTTGTTTTCGTGTGTCATAGATTTTCCGGAGCTTCATGTTGATGACGGAGCGCATTTTAAAGACGAGGGTTCAAGCCGTCTTGCGGAGCAGGTTTGTGCGGCGGTAGGCAGTTTTATATAATATGTTTTCCGCTGTCTTTGTCAACAAACAGCGTTGCGCACGGGTGCATACGAAGAATGGAAGCGGGCAGATGTTCGCGTATTTCTCCAAGGACGGTTTCCTTGACTGCCCATGCTTTCGATTCACCGGGAACCATGCAAAAAAGCTTTTTGGCGAAAAACAGAGCAGGTATTGTCAGCGTTATGGCACGAGCGGGAACCTCATCCAAGGAGGCAAAGCACCTGTCATTGACCTGCTGTGCACGGCACCGTTCGTCTAAATCTACGACCCTTGCGTATTGCTTGTCGTCAAAATGTGCGGCATGGGGGTCATTAAAAGCGATATGTCCGTTTTCTCCTATGCCCATAAACACAATATCGGGAGGGTATTGTTTCAGCAAGGAAGTATACCTTGTGATTTCCTCCGCGATAGGATCGGCATTTCCGTTTATGTAATATACATTGTTAAATATGACCTGTTCAAATATGGAGCGCCTTAAAAAATTTCCGAATAACCCGGGGTCATCTTCGCACAGCCCCGCATATTCATCCATATGAAACGCGTTTATCCTTTTAAAATCAACCTTGCTGCGGCAAAGCGCAGATAAAAATTCATTTTGGGAAGGGGCGGCGGCAAAAATAATGTTGATATTTTCTTTTTTATTCAAAAGATGATTGATAGCACAAACGGCATCAGCCGCCGCGGTTTCTCCGAGTTTCAGCCGATTTTCAAATATCTTGATTTGAAGGTTTCCCGCCTCTTTAAGCTCATATTGCGACATTTAAACCGGACATCCTTTCCTTTTCAAATACGATATTTCCGCCGACCATCGTCATTTGAACGGTCAGATTGTGGTCAAGCAATACCAAATCGGCATCCTTAGACGGTTCGATACTTCCCTTAAGCTCTGTCAGATTCAGAAGCTTTGCCGGAGTTTCAGTCAGCATTGTTACAGCTTCACACAGCGGAACCTTTACCTGTTCAACCATTGTTCGCAGCAAACGGTCAGCGGTGCACACGCTGCCGGCAAAGGCCTGTCGGTCAGGCAAATACGCAACGTCCTTTTCGATGTATACCGGCTGTCCTCCGGTAAGGCTTCCGAGTATGCTTTCGCCATCGGGCATATCTGCTCCGCGCATGGCATCGGTGACCAAAACAAGCTGATCTGCACCTTTTATTTTGTATGCAAGCTCAAGCAAAGCAACCGGTAAATGGCATCCGTCGGCAATCAGTTCGGCGTACATGCCGTCAATAAGATATGTGCTTTCGACCACACCGGGTACGCGAAACCCGTTGACCCGTACAATAGAGGACATACCGCTGTACAAATGCGTAATCAAATTAAATCCGTTTTTATAGGCGGCTAAGACCTCATCATATGCGGCGCCGGAATGTGCAATTGCGGGCAATATGCCTTTTTCACGTAAAAAACATCCGAAAGCAAATCCTCCGGGCAATTCCGGAGCGACGCTCCAGCGTGCAATACAGCCGTCGGAGCTTTCGTATATCCGTTCATAGTCGGAGGACTCGGGAGTCCGAATGTAACGATCACTCTGGGCGCCTCTGTATTCGAGGCTTATGTACGGACCCTCAAGATGCAGTCCGGGCATACGCGCACCGTTATACGGCATGTTTTTCACCTGGTGATAAGCCGCAAATATTTTATTAAGCTCCGTTTGCCCTCCCGGCATAATTGTCGGAAGAATGGTAGTGGTGCCAAAGCGCGCGTGCATTTCGCACACACCGATAAAAGCCTCCGGCGAAGCGTCCATAAAATCATGTCCGCCGCCGCCGTGGCAGTGAATATCAATGAATCCGGGAGACAGATACGCTCCTTTTCCGTCTATTATCTGACCGCGAAAATCCCTTGCCACGCTCAATCCACGAGCTATATCCTTGATTTTGCCGTCAGAAATCAGTACCGATGAGTTTTTTTGAACACAACGAGGAGCGATTACATTAACATTGGTAAACAAAATTTGTTGATTTTGCAATGGGAAGCCTCCTCAAAATACAATTTTACAGATGTATTTCCGGTACGGGCGAATCCTCTGTAAAACTTTTATCGACAACGACAATAATAATATACACTTTATTCTTGTATTTGTCAATATTAAAAAAGCAAAAGGATTGATTTATTGAACCTGCTTTTATTTGAAGAGAAATAAATTTATTGACAAAATGCTGTGGAAGTGATATTATAAGTTTAATCGATAACGATTAAAGGAGTGCATAAAATGTCTTTTAAAATCGGAGTAATGTCAGATTCATTTTTATGTGACACCGTTGAAGAGGGCTTGAAAAGGTCGGCAGAGGTGGGTGCCACAGGTGTGCAGATGTATGCGGTTTCGGGTCGGATGGCACCGGAAAACATAACGAAGGATGATCTGAAATCAATTGAAAACAGTCTTGAAGAGTATGGCCTTACGGTTTCAGCGCTGTGCGGTGATTTAGGCGGGCACGGTTTTGAAAGAGCTGACGACAATAAGCGGAAGATTGAAAAATCCAAACGAATTATTGATTTGGCGTTAACTTTGGGCGCGAATGCGGTAACAACGCATATCGGATGTATTCCGAATGATAAGAATAGTCAAACATACGAAATTATGCAAAAGGCATGTCAGGAGCTGGCGGAATACGCATATGCCTCGGGGGCATTTTTTGCCATAGAAACAGGACCTGAGCCGGCTGTTCAGCTGAAGGAGTTTTTGGATACCTTAACCGTAAAAGGCGTTGGCGTTAACTATGATCCGGCCAATCTGGTTATGATAACAGGCGACGATCCTGTGCGCGGCGTTTATACATTGAGAGATTACATCGTCCATACTCACGCAAAGGATGGTGTGCGCCTGATGGAATGTAATCCGGAAGAAGTATATTGCGGCATCGGAGGTTTGAACCTTGACAGCTATTTTAAAGAGGTTCCTTTGGGACAAGGTCATGTAGATTTTGACGCATATCTCAAAGCGCTTGAGGATATTGGCTACAATGGATTTCTGACCATTGAAAGGGAATGCGGTGAAAATCCGTTTTCCGACATTCAAATGGCCGTGGGATTTTTAAAACAGCACGGAGTTTAGGGCTTGTTCAAACACTATCTATATATTGAATTTTGAAATATTGAAAGGGGAGATTTTAGCATGAAATTAACACAAAGAGATTTATTCCGCGCAACTGTCGACCACAAAAAAGAGGATGCTATACTGTTCTATGCAGATTTTACAGAAGATTTGGAAAAGCGTGTAAGAACACATTACGGCATTCCCGAAAAACAATCGTACAGGGAATTCTTCGACATGTTTTCACCTTGCGATATAATGCCTAAAAGGAAGTGTGAGCTTCCAAAATACGATTATACAGGTTATTATCAGGATATAGAAATAACACCTGACGCGCACATAGCCGAGGACGGTATATTGCATATTCCGGGAGGCATGTATCATTTCACAAAGCTGGTCAGTCCGCTGAGAAATGCGTCAACGCTTGACGATCTGGAAAAATTCCATTGGGATTTTTTTGATCCCGAAAGCTTCGGAACAGAGCATATGGAAGCCGAGGTGCAGTCCGCGCATAAAAAAGGTCTGGTTGCGGCGGCATGGGCAGGCGAGCTTTATGAGCGCGCCTGGCAGATCAGAGGTTATGAGGAAATGCTGATGGACATGGTTTCCGATCCGGATATGGCAGACTTTATATTTGACAAGCTTTTTAAACGAAATATGTTTTGGGCGGTTGAATCAGCAAAGGCGGGAGTGGATTATATTCGCTGCGGCGACGATGTTGCAAATCAGAACGCGATGATGTTTTCTCTTGACACCTGGAGGCGTTTCCAAAAGTCAAGATGGAGCGAAATATATGCGGAGGTTAAAAGAATCAATCCTGAAATAAAAATATGGTATCACAGTGACGGAAACATAAGCGAAATCCTTGACGAGCTGGTGGAAATCGGTGTTGATATCATAAATCCGATTCAGCCTGAATGTATGAATCCGTTTGAGGTCAAAAAAAGGTATGGCGACAGAATTACGATAGATGGGGCTATCGGAACACAGACGGTTATGCCCTTTGGTACTCCGGACGATGTGAGGAAAACCGTAAAAGAGGCAGCCGCTCTGCTTGGAGAAGGCGGCGGATACATATTGGCACCGTCACATGTGCTGGAGCCGGAGGTGCCGATTGCAAACATCGAGGCATTTATAGAAACGGCACAGGAATGCAATTGCTGTAAGAAAAAACGATGATTATCAGGAGGAAAATCAACAAATGAAAATTGGAATAATCGGCGCGGGTGAACGTGCGGCTGCGATGTGTCATGCTTTCAGAAGTCTTGATATGGGCGTACAGATAGCATGTATAGCTGATCCGAATCCCGAACGCTCAAAAGTACTGCTTGCTCAAAATGAATTTAATGCGGATGAAATAAAGTTTTATCCTGACGCGGACAGTATGCTTGACAATGAAACGCCGGACGGTGTGATGGTGGGTACGTCATGCTCGATTCATACAGAAATGGGAATCAAGGTCATGGAGCGTAACCTTCCGCTGTTTCTGGAGAAACCCGTCTCAACGACCGAAAGCGACCTCGAAAGATTGAAGAATGCGTCCAAGAACTATAAAAACCAGGCGGTAGTGTCATTTCCTCTTCGCCTGACGGCTATTGCACAGCGAGTCAAGGAAATCATTGATTCCGGTCTTATAGGAAAAGTAGAGCACGTACAGGCAGTGAATAATGTGAATTACGGAACCGTTTATTACAAAAACTGGTATCGCGATGAAAATGAAACCGGGGGCTTGTGGCTGCAAAAAGCTACCCACGATATAGATTACATAAATTATCTTCTTGGATATGAGCCGGTATCGGTATGCGCTGTGAGCTCCAAGCAGATTTTTAAAGGCAATAAGACGGCGGGACTTAAATGCGCCGAATGTGACGAGCGATCCTCCTGTACCGAAAGTGATATTAACGTGCGCAGCAAGCGGCATGACACTGTAAATGGAGATTATTGCTGTTTTGCGGAGGATACCGGCAATGAGGATTCGGGATCGCTGATTATTACATACGACACCGGTATGCACGCAGTCTATTCACAAAACTTTTTTGTACGTCATGACGCGGGAAAACGCGGCGCGCGCCTGATAGGATATGACGGAACGATTGAATTTGACTGGAAGACCGATACATTAACGGTGTATATGCACAACCAGCCGCGCACCGAAACGGTAAAATTCAACACCTTTGCGATGTCCCACGGCGGCGGTGATACAGAGCTTGCACGTAATTTTATCAATGTTATAAAAGGCGTTGAGGATTCGAAATCAACTCTGACAGACGGAATAAAAAGTGCAGCGATATGTTTGGCGGCAAAAAGGTCGGCAAAAACCGGGACCTTTCAAAATATAGTCAAGTTTTAACCTTGACGAAAATTGGACGGCGAATTAAAGTCCTGGAATATCATGAGGTGCGTGAATATTATTTCGCGAACAAGGGGAAAAAAGGGAATAGGCTCTTTCATCAATGCGTTCGGAATGCGTGAAGGCATCGAAACGGTGCAGTTGTATGTGCGCCGGCGTGATGCATCGGTAAGTCAGCCGGTGAAAGTGCTTAAAGGTATCAAGTGCGCCACATTATCGCCTGAACAGCGGATGACGGTCAGGTTTTCACTTTCAATCTCAGAGCTATGTCGTCTTGCCGGACGAGTCATCGGCATTTGAATCCGGATGGTTCGATATATGGGCGGGAAACAGCTCGAAGGATGAGGACTTGCTGCATGATGAACTGTCAAAGGATGTTTTAATAACACATAAATTATTTTTCGCAAAGGCCTTACATAATTTATCTCGATTTTGATTGATCGGGATTGGTTGTGTAAGGCTTTTTTTAGACTGCTTTTTGACACAGCCCCTTGTTTTTTAGCAATGTCATCCACAGGAAAACTATGCGAATATCGAACAAACTCGAGAGAAAACAAACATAATAAACATTATAGGCGTATTTTAGTTTGAATAGCACGAAATAAACAGTAATTGTTTGAAAAAATGTGAAAATAACTAAAATATTGTTGGGGATTTCGTCGAATAAACCGCTGTATTTCGTGAGTGTTATGTTGACTATTCACATATTTTGTGTTATTATTGTGATGCGAAATAATCTGAATGATGTTTGGAAATGAAACATTTTCCAAAATTGATACAAATTTTATAGGATGATTCGGAGGTGAACAGTGCAGCTTGCAGAAATAAAAAAATCTATAACGGTAGTGTCGGAAAATTCGAATTGATTCTACAGAATAGTCAATGGTTTCAGTAAAATTTAATTGATAAAGGATGCTGATTTTATATGGCCGGCACATATTTACATCCTACATCCGGATATATAATGGATGCGGGAGTTTACAAAAAAAGAGGCGTAATTTCAATCGACGAAAAAAACTATTTGCGGGAGCTTGCAAAAAGAGTAAAGGAAGCTGCAAACAAATCAGTACAGGCAGAGCGTGAATATAATTGGACTGAACATAATGATTTACATTCAAAGCGGCCGATGTATATTTGCTATCCCGAAGACGGGTGGGATGACCTGCTTCCGCTTAATTCCATGATTGTAAAGGATCCGTTTTTTGCAAATTACGAATGGTATATGCGCCATTTGTTATATCGCGACCAATATATTATGGATGATTTTGTCATAAAGCCCGAACTTATCTGTCTTGTCAAGCATCATGTTCATAATCGCGATTGGGGACTTGGAAAGGACAGCCTGACAATATCGTCAGAAACAACATCCTATGACTGGGGCGAGCGTCCTCTTTCATCTTTTGACAGACTTGAATCCCTTAAAGCGCCTGAATATGAAATTTTCGAAGAAGAAAGCAAATCGGATTTTGAGGCTGTAAGCGAGCTTTTTTCAGATATTTTAGATGTTGATCAATTTATTGTGGGAACTGTCTTCGGATCAAGTACTTTTTCTTGTAACCAGCCCGGAATTGCTGCGCATTTAAGAGGCGTCGAGCAAATACTTTATGACATGTACGACTTTCCGGATGAACTTCATGCATTGCTTTCCTTTATTACCAAAGCAAATGTGGATTTTTTGAAAATGATTGAATCAAAAGGGCTAATCCGTTCAAATACTGATAATTTTTATACGGATGCGGGAGGTAATGGATATACCGGAAGTCTGCCGAAGCCCCACCGCAAGGCGAAGCTTAAGGACTGCGTCGGATATGGCGTAGCACAGGAATATTCGGAAGTTTCACCGGATATGCACGAGACCTTTGGAACAGAATATCAAAATCAGGTTCTTGAGCTGTTTGGGTGGAATGCTTATGGCTGCTGTGAGCCTTATACAAACAAGCTTGACATTCTTAAAAAGATACCGAAGCTGCGAAGAATATCTGTAAGCCCCTTCAATGATTTTGAGAAAATGGCAGAGTATATAAAAGGAGATTATGTGTATTCATTCAAGCCGAATCCTGCGCTTTTGATATCTGATATTACGATTGATACGGTAAGAAAGTACCTTTTTGATGTAATTAGCATTGCAAAAGATTGCTGTGTAGAGATATTTTTAAAGGATATTATTCATTTAAAAGGTGAATATGAAAAACGATTTTTAGATATTTCAAAAATGATTGGTGAAGAGATTGCGAAGGTGCATTCGTAAAACAATAAGATAAAAGGAGAGATGCGATATGAAACGGTTTAATGTGCCGTGCGTTTTGCTGTCTGCGGTGATGCTGGTGAGCATTTTTACAGGATGTGGGAAGTCATCCGCAAAAACGGGAGATTTATATAAACAAATTCCAAATTTCAAGGACAGTGAAATTGATTACGGCGGTAAAGACTTTCGTATTATGGTTTGGGGCTCCGGAGATAAGCCTCAAACCGAAGCCGGAGAATCAGACAAGCTTAATCTTGCAAAACTGCACCAGGAGGTGGCAAAACGAAATAATATCGGAAAAATCGTTTGGGACAACGTCGGTGACTGGATGACCTTTCAGCCGAGTCTTACCGCAGCTGTGCTTGCAAACAATGCGCCCGACATTGCTGTTATGGTTACAAACTGGTATTTTCCGTCAGCAACAAATAATCAGATTTGTGAAATACCCGAAGCTCAAAAAATAGTTGATGACAGCATTCTTTACCTTGACAAGGTTTCACTTGGATACAAGGATAACGGTAAATACTATGGGCTGCTTGATGATAGGTACATTTCTTCCGCAGAAGGTATATGCTACAACAAGGATTTAATGAAAAAATACTCTCTTGAAGACCCTGCAAAGCTGTTTTTGGAGGACAAATGGGATTTTGATACATTTTTCAAATATTGTGAAACACTGTCGAAGGATACAGACGGAGATGGCGTAACCGATATATACGGTTACGGATGTCCGGGTGTAATGGACGGACGTGCTGATGCTCTTAATTTTCTTTCGGCAAACGGAGCTGATATGCTTATCCGAAATAACAACCGTTTTGAGATAGGCTTTACCGACAAGAAAGCGTTGGGCGGCTTAAATCTGATAAAAAAAATTCTCTTTGACAACAGCTATGCGGATATTGAACTAAGTATGGATTTTACAAGAATAACAGGCATGTTTAAAAATCAGAAGGTTGCCATGATGGGAATGAGCGCGTGGGGTGTCGGGATGGCGGAAAGCTTCCCGGCAGGATTTGTCGGATATCCAAAAGGTCCGGATGCCGGAGACAATTATCATATGTGGAATGAAAGTCCGAATATGATATGTGTTCCAAAGGGTTCGGGTTCGGCTGACAATCCTGCGAATGCGCTAAAGGTTTATGAGCAGATAAGACTTTCAAATTTTATGACTTCATGGACAGATCAAAACGGAACAGGTCTTGATGCTGATATTCTTGGCAGCATTAAGCAAGAGCTTGACAATATCGATTCAAAGGGCAAAATTGCGATGACAGATTATTCACTTAAATCGTGGGCGGGAACAGAAATAACTGAATATACATATCCTGCGCTGAGAAAAGTTATATCGCACCAGGAATTTGCTCCGTTTGAGGGTTCCAATGAATTCAGATTTTACGGAAAATCAATATTCTCTGATATAGCATTTGGAGATAATGACCCTGAGGGTGCCTTGAAAACTCACAAAAGCACTTTCCAGCCGGTTATTGACAGAGATATAAATGATGTCCTCGATGCTTTTGAAGCTGAGAAATAACATTACTTAAAAGGATGGTTTGTATGAAAAAGCTTTTATCTGCGATTATTATTTTGGGGGTAATTTTCACGCTGTTTGCTCCGTCAGCCGCTGCGGCTGAAAATCTGATTAAAAATGGAGATTTTGAAAGCAGTGATATGAGTCAGTACAATGATCTTCAATTGGGAATGCCTGACAATATGCCTGTAATAGTTTCAGGAGGAAGAAGCGGAAATTGTATCGAGATGGGCGGAGACAGAGAGGGATTTGGCTGGCCGACATGGACGAATTTCCGCATTGGAAACCTCCCTCTTAAAAAGGATTACAAATATAAGCTTGAGGGGTGGGTGAGAGGAACCGAAAAAATCACTCTTACGCTTCAGACGCATCTGTTTTCGGTTACTGCCGGAGCAAACAAGCACCGCGAGGTTTATCATTCTATTTCGTCGTATGCTGACGGTGCAGGCATTCCGGTAACCTCAACATGGACTAAATTTTCCATTGATTTTACCATGACAAATCTTATAGAAGCTACAAATAAGCTGATAATTGATGCATCCGACTGGAATATTTTATTTCAATATGATACCTATTGGGCGACACCTCAGCCGGGGGTGACCTTTCCGCAGTCGAGCATTTATTTTGATGATTTGGTTTTAACAGAAACCGGTAAAGCGCCGCCTCCCGCAAGCTCGGTTCAGCAGCAGACACCGTCATCATCAGCCCCACAGCAGAACACAAGCTCAACGCCCGTGCAGTCGGCAAACACATCCGTTCAACAGAGCGCATCACAGCCCGAAGACAATTCAGGAACAGATGAACTTCCCGACGCTTCAGAGCCGGATACAGAATCCGATAATACAGAGTCAAATCAGGAGGATTCACAGGTGTCTGTGACAAGCAAACAGGATGATAAAAAAGACGGCGGAGAAGGTGCATATCTTTTAATAATTATAATTCTGCTTGCCGTTATACTTGTCGGCGGAGGAGCGGCGCTTTTCTTCCTTGTAATTAAAAAGAAGCCCGAAACGAAATAAATTGGAGGCGGTATCTTGAAAAAGTCGAGGTTAAGAACATTATTAAGCTCAATTCTTGCTTTATCAATGCTTATATCAATGGGTCTGACAGTTTTGCCCGTTGCAACATCCGCCGCAGGAAATCCAAACATTCACAGCGGAGCGGTTTCGATAATGGGCAACAATACAATACGTATTAACCGCACAAATCTTTCGCTGACGGCGGGAAAAACATACTATCTTTCATACTGGCTTAAAGCACAGGCAGGAACGACAACGGGACCGACGCTCGGAATCTGGACCAATGGAAATCAGACACCGGATACAGTTTATGATGACAAAGTTTCTCCAATCTGGAACGCTTACACTATTTCGGACAGTGAATGGCATCAATATACTGCTGAAATTTTGCCTGTTGTCACCTCGGACAGATATGCAATAGGCATTGATTGCCGAACAACCTCTCATTCAGGCGTTGTATTTTATATTGACGATGTGAATCTTATTGATGTTGAATCAGGTGCAAGCCTGATTGATGACGGAAATTTTGAAAATGCGTCACAGAGTCATTATGGCGGAAACGGAAACGACTGGATGACCGCAAACTGGATTAATGACAACTGGTTCAGCGAGTATGCGTATTACACACATCAATACAACAATCCTGACGGACCTAAAGCACTCAATATAGTGGGCGCTCCCAATCCGGACATTCACAGCGGAACAGCTTCAATAAAGACAGATAAAAATGCATGTCGTATAAATCGCACATCGTTGTATCTTGAGGCTGGAAAAAGCTACACATTTACATATTGGCTCAAGACAAAAGCGGGGGCGACGACCGGTCCGTCGCTCGCAACATGGGTGAACGGTGCGAATCCGCCGCAGGAAGAAGTATATGACGATAAGGTGGAT
>JGI994J12354_10003393_pt1 | contig 14923 bp, 14 predicted proteins | sample IntmicLarv3ML3BL_FD_12354 | JGI IMG/M metagenome (IMG submission 12354)
GACGACCATTGGTTTCAAGATCAAAGACGGCGTCATCATCGCATCCGAACGCAGGGCAACAATGGGCCACATCATAGCACACAACCGCGTTCAGAAGGTCTTCAGAATATCGGACAACATCGGCATGACCATTGCCGGTCTCGTCGGTGATGCTCAGCTCATGGTCAGGTACGCTCAGAGCGAGATCGCATTGTACAACATCAAACGCGGTTCGCCCATGACAGTGAACGCAGCGGCCACCCTCATCGCCAACATCATACGCCAGGGATTCTATCTTGGACTCATTGTCGGCGGTTACGATTCGACAGGCGGCCACGTGTTCAGCATCGACGGTGCGGGCGGTTACATTGAAGACCGTTACACAACGACCGGATCAGGATCGACATTCGCAATGGGTGTCATAGAAGGAAAATACAAGGACGAGATGACCGAGTCCGAAGGTATAGACCTTGCAGTGTCTGCCCTCAACTCAGCGATACGCAGGGATTCTGCAAGCGGCGACGGTATGCTCATCTCGGTCATCGACAAGAAAGGCTACCGTGAGATCTCCGAAGAGGACATCAGGGTACGCGCAGCAGAGCTCGGTTTCAAATATCCGAACTAAAACCTCTTTTCTTTTAACATTAAGCCGGTTTATATCATGAATTCAGACAGACTCTTTGAGAGCATTAGAGAACAAGTGCGCAGAATAGTTCCTTCCGAGCTGAACATCTCGAACGTTGAGTTCGAAGGTCCGCTCGTTGTCGTTTATACGAAAGAATTCGACAAGTTCTCAGACAATTCCAACATCGTGAAACAATTAGCGCAGGGACTCAGGAAACGTGTTGCGATACGCCCCGATCCTTCGACATTGGCGGATTCGGACGACGTTGAAGGGAAGATCAGGAACATGGTTCCTGAAGAAGCGCAGATATCTGATATTCACTTTGAGTATGAGACCGGCGAAGCAACAATAGAGGCGATTTCCCCGGGCGTTGTGATCGGCAAACAGGGACAGCTGCTGAACGATCTCAAAAAGGAAACAGGATGGAACGTCAAGGTCGTACGTGCTCCGCCCATTCCGTCAAAGACGATATCTGACGTAAGAGGATATTTACGATTGAACCGTGACGACAGAAGCAACATGCTGAAGCGCGTGGGAAGGAAGATCGCGAGACCTGTGTTCGAAGGTGAACAGTGGGTCAGAATGACCGCCCTCGGAGGTTTCAGACAGGTCGGAAGGAGCGCAACGTTACTTCAGACCAAGGACAGCAGGGTCCTGATCGACTGCGGTGTCGATCCCGGTACCGATGCAGGACCATACTTCGCAGTCCCTGAGATACAGCCTCTGAAGGATATTGACGCTGTTGTGATAACTCACGCACACATGGATCACTGCGGTATCCTTCCGGTGCTTTTCAAGTACGGATATGACGGTCCGGTCTACTGTACGCCGCCTACCCGCGACCTCATGGCGCTGCTTCAGCTGGATTACATAAAACTGGCATTCGGCGAAGCACGAAAAGCGCCGTACGAGGCGTCGCACGTCCGCCAGGAGATCATGAACACGATACCGTTGAAATATAACGAAACGACGGACATCTCACCGGACGTGAGACTTACATTCCACAACGCCGGCCATATATTGGGATCGGCGATCGCACACTTCCATATCGGAGACGGATTGCACAACATAGCATTCACCGGCGACACCAAATTCGAAAAATCGTGGCTGTTCAACGCGGCCAACAACCGTTTCCCCAGATTGGAAACGCTGGTGATAGAATCCACATACGGCGGACACAATGATATACAGCCCAGCAGGATAGATGCGTCCAAGGAATTACGTGAGGTCCTGGCAACGGCAACGGAAAAGGGCGGCAAGGTCCTGATCCCTGTTTTCGCGGTCGGAAGGTCGCAGGAGGTCATGCTTGTCATCGAGGAACTGATGAGAACAGGCAGGATGGATACCATGAACGTGTACTTGGACGGAATGATCTGGGAAGCTACCGCCATTCATACGGCACATCCGGAATACCTAAACAGTCAGCTCAGAACACAGATTTTCCAGCAGAACGAGAACCCTTTCCTGTCGCCGATATTCAAACGCGTCGAAACAGCGGCGATGCGCGAAGAGATATGTCATTCCCCGGATCCGTGCATCGTACTGGCGACAAGCGGTATGATGTCAGGCGGACCGGTCATGGAATACTTCAAGGCCTGGGCAGACAACCCATTGAACTGGTTGGTATTCGTTGGTTATCAATCAGAAGGCAGCATCGGACGCACGATACAGAAAGGGCGTACAGATATCACGCTGCATGAGAAAGGTAAAGCAATGAACTTAGAGGTCAAGATCAACCGTGAGACGGTGGACGGATTCTCAGGACACTCCGACCGTAAACAGCTGATGAAATATATTGCATCGCTGGACCCCCGGCCGGACCGTATTGTCATAGGACACGGCGAAGACCGCAAATGCACGGAACTTGCGTCATCGATCTATAAGAAGTTCAATATCGAAACGAAAGCTCCGCAGAACCTTGAAACAATAAGATTGAAGTGATCGTGTTCCAAACATCTGGTCTTGACCGTTTTCAAATTTAAGACTGTATGGTCATACCTATACACTCTAGGTCAATATATCAAAAGTGTATAGTCATACATATACACTTTCAACAAAAATGGTAAAAGTGTATAGCCATAAGTATGTGCCATCTGCAACAGGAAATAAAATGTGAAAATTAAAGGGTTTAAGAAAAAGGATCAGTAGTTCTGAGCCCTTACTTCGAAGTATGACTTCGGGTGCTTGCACACCGGGCAGCAATCCGGAGCCTCGGCAGCAACGTGGATGTGACCGCAGTTACGGCATTTCCACATGACCACTTTGTCTTTCTTGAACACGATACCGTCCTCGATGTTCTTCAGAAGTGTGAGGTACCTCTCTTCGTGCAGTTTTTCTATTGCACCTACGCCTTTGAACATATCTGCGATCTCTTTGAAACCTTCTTCCCTTGCTTCCTTTTCGAACTTGGCGTACATGTCCGTCCACTCATAGTTCTCGCCTGCTGCAGCATCCTTTAGGTTCTGCACTGTCTTCGGCACTGAACCGTTGTGGAGCTGTTTGTACCAGAGTTTTGCGTGCTCCTTCTCATTCAAAGCGGTCTCTGCGAATATATCTGCGATCTGTTCATAACCATCTTTCTTTGCCTGCGAGGAGTAGTAGTCATACTTGTTCCTGGCCATGCTCTCTCCCGCAAATGCTTCAAGGAGATTCTTTTCCGTTTTAGATCCTTTGAATTCCATTCGTATACCTCTAACACTGTTAATACTTCAAGATATATTATTCTTGACCTACTACCATCGGTTACCTGCGGAATAAACCTTTCCTTTCCTTTCCGCTGAAACGTTTTGCGATCAGCCTTTCCAGGATCTCTTCGGCGTTCGCGTTATTCGGATCCAAACGGACCGATTCTTCAAGATGATGCCTGGCCTTTTCGTAATCCTTCAGGTCCTTGATCAGCAACAGTGAATAATTATAGTGGATCTCCGCCCGTTTCGGATCTGCTGCTAAAGCTTTCTCATATACTTCCGCTGCACCTTTGAAATCAGTCATCTGCAACCTCAGGAATATGGCATAACTGTTCATCAGGTCCACATCTTCCGGAAACGACGCAAGCAGTTTCTGATAGGTCCCCATGGCTTCCTTCCTGTGTTTTTTATCCACACGCAGCATCATGACCATCGCTTTCAATGCATCAGCGTTGTTCGGGTCAATATCTAGAACGATATCAAGCTGCATCAGTGCATATTCCCTGTTGTTCAGGTTGTTGGCATAGAGCTGGGCCAACGCCATTCTCGGCTTTATATTATGAGGATCTGTCGAGAGATAAGCTTCCAGCGTCTTCTCCGCACCTTCAGGATTTCCGCTGTCGGCCTGACGTTTTGCCTTGCTTATTGCCTCGTACACAGGGTCTGCCATATTCTCAGGAAAGGTGAGCTAATATCTATTTGTTCTCATGAGAAGATAAATACATTGCATGCCATCCAGTATATGGTCAATATGGCTGAAGCAGCAAAGAAAGGGAAGAAACAGCATGTCACCCCCCATCCCGACGGAGGGTGGCAGGTGAAGGGAGAAGGGAATTCAAAAGCGACCGTCCGTTGTAAGACCAAAGAAGAGGCTGAAACAAAGGCTAAGACAATAGCCAAGAATCAGAATTCCACGATGGTGCCGCACAAGAAGGACGGAAAACTGCAGAAGAAGCACTGAGGGATCGGATGGCAGAAGTAAAGAATCCCATGGTGGCCTTGATCGGCGGTATCATCTTCACCATGATACTCGTGATCGTTGTCCCTGTTGTAGTGTACACACTCATCGAACCTCACATCACACCGATGATCGAAGAGGCAATGGGTAACGAAACGTATCTGGGGTGGTTCACATCATCACTTGTTGCAGCGATAGTGATGTTCATTATCCTGCTGGTGTTCATGCTGGTCTTCGGAGGCGGCGCGATACTGAAGAAGTTCGGTCTGATCGGTGTTATCGGTCTCGTGGTGGCATTCTGGCTCCTGGGAGATGTCGAAGGCGCCGTGATGCCGATAGTGATGATCATAATCGTATGGATCATCTCCGTCATACTGGAAAAGAGAAAGTGATCACTTTTCACCAAACTTCTTAATAATATCTTTTCTCAGATTTATACTGAAACTGTTGAAGAACACGTACGAATAGAAAACGGACATGAATCCCAGGAATGCAATGTATCCTATGTATGTGTACGTCAGCCTGATTATGTCGCTTCCCAGATACAGCGTAAGAAGCACGAGCAGCAGCACCATGGTCAGACCGAAGAAGCTCTGATACAGTCTTTTCTTCATTCCTTTCCACAAGTAGTAATCACGAGAACTGCTTTTGACCTTGGCGCCGGCCTCCTTGGTGATATACCACGGAACAACAAGTACCGGGATGAAGAATGATATTATTATGCCGATCATCAGCACTTCATAGAATGACATTTCATTCATCAGTACGGGATTCAGGAAGAAGTTAGAACATATCACCAGCCCGAGCAGGAATATGCTCAGGGCCATGGAAATGAACTCACCCATTGAGAAACGTTCATTGTCGACAGGCTCCATTTCCACACCTGATATGTCGATCACGTCGGGTATGTTATAGAACTTCAGCGCAAAGTTCCCTCTTTTCCCGTCCGTTCCATCGTTCTTAAGACTCCCTATGAAGTGAAATATCCTTGCTGAATATTGTCTGAAATATGATGCAACGACCGAAATGACACCGAACACCACCATTATTGTCAGCAGCATCACCGCATAGAGCTTGACCATCATATCCGCTATGTCATGGAGCTTGTCATTGGTCCGATCGAAGAGATTTGATTCAAAGATGTCGGGAATGACCGTAAGGCCCAGAGCGTATACCATCAAAGACACCACGAACGGACCTATGGCAAAGAAGAATATCGGAAACTTGCTTCTGACGGCCGGATTTTCCTTATGTACGAACTGGAACGCGCCGAGGAAGAAGAACCCCACCACGAACAATTCGCAAAATGCCACCATGACCCCGCCGAATGTATCGGCACCTGACCAGACCACATTGATTATGCCTGCTGCGACACATATCGTCACCAGATACGGCAACACCTTGATCAAACGTTTATCGTTATTATCGATAACGGAACGATCCTCCTCCATATTCCAAGTATAAGGGAACCTTATTATATTCTATTGCATCGGCAGCATGAGCTGCTGCGGACGTTCTTGTTCCTTGATACCACACTCCATGTTCCGTTTCTCTGACAACGGGCATCATGGTCCGAGAACATCAGGTGTTTTTCAGATTATCAAAGACAACTTTTATTTACCGCACGGAGATTGGTAATCATGTCTGACGGGCTGAAGAACCGCGGTAACGAACGCAAGGACGTTGATGAAAGGCGCAATGCTGTGGAAAATGTTACAAAGGTCTCATTCAGCAGCATTCAGGATTATGGTTTCGATCCTGTCGTAGCGTCAAAGAACGCAGAGAACATGATCGGCGTTATCCAAATACCATTGGGGTTCGCAGGACCCGTCAAGATCAAAGGCGATCACGCCGTGGGTGATTTCCTGGTGCCGATGGCGACCACAGAGGGTGCATTGATCGCTTCGGTCTCCAGAGGAATGTCGGTGATCTCCGAAGCGGGCGGTGCGAATGTCAAGATCATCGGTAATGCGATGACACGTGCGCCTGTCTTCCGCGTGGACAACATCGAACACGGCATGAAGGTCGTCGAATGGATCGAGAAAAATATCTCAAAGATAGATGACGCTGTCTCAAAGACAACATCCCACGGAAAATTACTGGATATCGAAGCATTCCCCAACGGACGCAGTCTGTTCCTGAGATTCTCGTACAACACCGGCGATGCCATGGGTATGAACATGGCGACCATCGCAACGGAAGCTGCATGCAGGGCGATCGAGGAAAACACAAAGGCTGTGCTCATCTCTGTTTCAGGGAACATGTGCACTGACAAGAAGCCTGCTTCGATAAACGTCATAAGGGGTCGCGGAAAGACCGTTGTGGCGGAATGTCTCATTCCCAAGGCTGTCGTGGACTCAAGGCTGCACACGACAACGGATGCAATAGTTGAAACGAACATCCGCAAGAATATGATCGGGAGTGCAATGTCCGGCTCTCTGGGATTCAATGCTCATGCAGCCAACATGGTCGCGGCGCTGTACATAGCGACCGGCCAGGACCCTGCACAGACCGTCGAAGGAAGCTTGGCGATGACCACATGCGAATCCGTTAACGGTGATCTTTACATCGCGGTCAGGATGCCGTCGGTAGAGGTCGGCACCGTGGGAGGAGGAACAGGTCTTCCGGCGCAATCCGAAGCGCTGGGAATGATCGGCTGCCTGGGAAACGGGAGGTCTTCCAAGTTAGCGGAGATAGTTGCGGTCACCGTGTTAGCAGGCGAACTGTCCACGTTGGGAGCACAGGCTGCAGGGCATCTCGGAAAGGCACACAAGGAACTGGGAAGGAAATCTACCAAGTGATGTCTTTCCTTACCCCTTTCAGTTTCTTCCTTTCGCCGGGTCTTATATCACTGTCGTTTATCCTCAGGACCCGAACATCACTTGATTCGGTGCATCCTTCGATCACGCTACCGTCGGAACCTATCCATTTGCTTCTGCCGATCATCATCTCTCCGGGGTCGGGACCGACCATGTTGACGAATATGATGTTCAGCGAATTCTCCAATGCTCTGGCCGCAAGCAGTTTATCATAACTGTTCACTCTGTTCTCCGATGCCGCTGAGATGCAGATAACAATATCAACATCATTTTCCGCGTATGATCTGAACAGTTCCGGATAATACAGGTCGTTGGAGATCGCAAGACCGAACTTCAGTCCTTTGTACTCGAAGCACAACGGTTCATTACCGGGCAGGAACAATTCGTTTTCGTTGAGATCCTGATCCAAATGTATCTTTCTGTACGTCTTTATGTCATCACCGTTCACGAACATCGCCGTGTTGTAGATCTTACCGTCATCCTGTATCGGGATCCCGAAGACCATTGCACACCCTTTCTTCGCTGAGAGCTCTTTCATCTTGTCGATGGTACGGCCTTCCAATATCTTGAAGAACATCTTCTTCTGATCCCTTACGTAACCGCACATGAACATCTCCGGGAAAATGAAAAGATCCGATTCGACATTGCTGATGACCATCTTTGCTTTCGAAATGTTTGCCTGAGGGTCATCGATCTGACCTCTTGACTGTGATATGGTTATCTTCATATTTTTCGTATTGACGTAAGGCAATATCAAACCTTGTACTCTATGCTTTTATATTTCGGAACCTTACGCAGGAAACATGCCGGTGATCAACTTCGGATATGATGATCTGTGCTCACTCTTGGGAAAACAGGTCTCTAAGGAGACCTTGGTGGAAAGGATACCGCTGATAGGTGCGGACATGCATGACACTGACGTTAACGACAAAGAGATGTCAGTGGAATTCTTCCCTGACCGCCCTGATCTCTTTTCGGTGGAAGGGTTGGCAAGATCGCTGAGAGCATTCCTTGACATTGCACCGGGCATGAAAGAATACTCTGTGGAACCTTCAGACATCTCACTGACGGTGGATAAGAGCGTTGCCAAAGTGAGACCGTACATAATGTGTGCTGCGGTCAAAGGCCTTGAGATAACGGATGATGTTCTGAGATCGATGATGGAAATGCAGGAAAAGCTCCATGTGACCGTCGGCAGGAAGAGATCGAAGGTTGCGATCGGAATACATGATATCAGTAAAGTGAAACCTCCGTTCGTCTACAAAGCGGTGGAGCCTTCGAGCATTTCATTCATTCCTTTGGCTAAGACTGAAAAAATGGATCTTAACACAATTCTGAAAAAACATGAGAAGGGAAAGGATTACGCACACCTCCTGAAAGGTAAGAAGACGTACCCTGTGATCCTGGATTCTAAGAACAACGTATTATCGTTCCCGCCGATCATCAACGGTTCTTTGACAACTGTTACAACAAAGACGAAAGACGTGTTCATTGATGTTACCGGCACAGATATCAAAGCGGTGAAAGGCTGTCTTGATCTCATCGCCACAGCGTTGGCAGAACGCGGCGGTCAGATATACAGCGTTGAAATGAACAACGCCGAACTTCCCGTATCGCCGGACCTCGAACCTTCCGAATGGATCATATCGATAGACGCATGCGAGAAGTTCATAGGCAGGGAGATCGGCGGCAGTGAGATCATCAACTCGCTGAGAAGGATGGGACTTGATGCCACTGCTGACATGGACGAGGTTCAAGTAACAGTGCCAGCAACCCGTGTTGATATGATGCATATCGTTGATATCTACGAAGATGTCGCCATAGGATATGGGTTTGAGAAGTTTGGTTCCTCCCACTCGCTGACGCAAACGATCGGAGCGATAAGCGACAGCACGTATGTTTCAGAGAACTTACGCAATGTTATGGTCGGCTTGGGTTTCTTCGAAGTGAACACTTTGACATTGAGTTCAGAAAAGGACGAGTTCGAGATGTCCGGGCTTCCCGAAATGGATGTTGTTAAAGTTCTTAATCCGATAACCGAGGATCATACATGCCTGCGTTCATCGCTGATGCCGAGCCTCATGAGGATCCTGAAGAAGAACAAACACCGTGACCTTCCACAGAGGATATTCGAGATCGGAGACGTGATACGCGAAACAAAGAGACAGAAGAGACTGTGTGCTTTGTCCGCCAATTCCAAAGCATCATTCACGGAATCCAAATCCATTGCGGAATCGGTTCTCAGGGAAATGAGGATCGATTACATTTTGAGACCGTGCTCATACCGCACATTCATTGACGGACGCGGTGCCGAGATAATATCCAATGGTGAAACGATAGGATACTTCGGGGAAATATCACCGCAGGTGATAATCGACATGGATCTAGATCACCCTGTTGTTCTGTTTGAAATGAACATCACTCCGTTCATCAACCGCATCTCGCGTGGTGTCATCTGATGAACATCGGCGACCGTTTTCCGGATTTTGAGCTGAAGGACGAGAATGGTGAATCGTTCAGTAACAGATCTTTGGAAGGTGTTCGTTACATCATCTACTTTTATTCCAAGGACGGAACTGCAGGATGCACCAAAGAGGCACAGGAATTCAACGAAAGATATGCAAAGCTCATGATGATGAACGTTCCTGTCATCGGTGTGAGCAAGGATTCACCGGAATCACACAGGAAGTTCAGGGAAAAGAACGGTCTGCGGATAAAATTATTAAGCGACCCATCTCACAGCCTTATGGAAAATGCAGGCGTCTGGGGAAAGAAGATGAATTATGGAAAAGAATACGAAGGAACGATACGTTCTACGTTCCTTGTCGGTAAGGACGGCATTGTCGAAGAAGCGTGGAAGAACATCAAGGTCGCAGGTCACGCAGGCAAGGTTCACGACACGGTGAAAAGACTATTCGATCAGTGATCTTACGGAAACGGACGGAATCACGTTGATCGCAGTTCCTTTACGCCCGATCTCCTTCTTTGCTGTGAAATCATTACAGTTCACGCGCACCAGCACAGGAAAGGGACCGCGGAACTCATTCAGATCGGAAAATTCCCTTTTGAACATCTTCGATATCTTTTCCATCAAGACGTTCCCGTTATCTGTTGAAGGTATCATCAGCACAGCTGCTTGCACCCTGTCTGTGATCTCTCGAATTGCTTCGGCATATGCATCTCCGTTGAAGACATCAAGTTCCGGAGAACGTATGTGATATATCGTATCGACACCGTGTTCGAATGCTTCACTGTAAAGTGTACGTTTCTCCCCGTCCCCGAAAAGTATTCCGAAGACCCTTCCCCTGTCGAGTTCCTTTGCTTTGCTGACAGCTTCCAGTGACACTTTTCCGATGGTCACGGAAGTTTCCAGCCAAACTGCGATGCCATCGGCCACAGGTCTGTTGAGATCATATTCTGACAATATTCCGGGCGGCAGCCGATCGGTGGGGCACTCTCCCGAATCGCAGGAACCGCTTATGCTGCATGTTGAACATTTGTCGCTCATTCTTTCACCATTTCATGCAACCTCGGTATCATCGCCGCTGTGACCGACTGTTCCGTCAGTTCTTTTCGTTTCAATATGCCTTTACTTAATATTCCTACGGCACCGCCTTTCTTTCCGCTGTGTTCTTTGTACATTGTTTTCATGGCAGAACCGACGGTCATTCCTTTGCGGACAAGATCTGAGACATCATCGGGATATCTGAAACCTGAACTCATCCCTATCGTCATCTTTCCGTTGCTGTCGAGTATTGCACAATGCTGTATGTCATAAAGGCCATCATACATCTCAAAGACGCCTGCTTCGATCCCCACGGAAAGATCGTGAGCATTCATTGCCGCTTTCGCCCGGTTCATTGCTCCTAAACATGTTTCATCACCGAACGGTTGTTCCGGGACACCTGAATCAACTTTCACAGACGACACTCGGACCTCACCGAATATCCTTTCCATCACTGTCCGTACGGCTTCAACTTTCACAGGGTTATCGGAACCTACGGAAATGCTTATCACCGCCTTCTTCCCTGAGCGCGAACAGTCACCTGAAAGTATGTTACTGGCACATACTTTTTTTCCGTTATCATCATTGAACATTCCCACTACAAGGACCGACAGCGGAGAAAGTCCGTTCCTCATGCGTTCTTCGTTGATCTTCGCTCCGTTCCCGTATGTTTCCTCAGACACCGCAAGCGCATCGATGTCCCGCCTGGTCGCTGCAGGACCGTACATATCGTCGATCTCAAATATCTCAAAGGACACGGAAAATACTGTGACGTAATTTTTCACCGCTTCCGCTCGGACCTCATAAGGAACATGTTTTCCCTTATCTGAGGCCATCCTGTCTGACGTTATTCCGATAAGAACGTGATCAGAATCTTTGAACGCACGGTCGAGAAGCCTTTTGTGTCCGGAATGGAGCACATTGAAAGTCCCTCCGACCGCTGTGATCATATGTATCCCATCAGACTTCCCACCAGGATAAGGATAAGGGGCGCGGCGGCCGCGATCCACAGAATGAAGAGTCTGCGCTTCTTCTTTGTTATCTCGGATTTCTTATTCTCTTTACAGGCATCGCTGCAGTACCTTTCCGATCTGGTGTGAGCGTTGCCGCAGGTAGCACAATGCCTGTGCTGAGGTATCCTTTCAATTTCGTCTGCCATCTTCGGGGATATGGACGATGGAAGTAATAATCCTATGTCCTGCGGTCGGTTTCGTTATTGACCAAAATGATGCAATGATCCGCATGAAGGCTCTTCGGTCCGAGACACACCTTCTTAGGGGAATGTTCCATTACGATCGCCTCTTCCTCTTCTGTAAGGTCCTTATCATCACCTAACACGAACGTTATGTTACCATTCAATTCCGTTTCCCTGATATCCTGACCATCCTCTTTCAGATAAGCGATCTCAGATATCTCGGACACTTTGTCGATGACGTCCTTGAAGGACATCCTTGAAACATAGATCCCGGGCGAAGATCTCATCTCCGTATCTTTGACCTTCTTCATCAGTGCATTGCGTATTAACGACGAAGTGCTCCTCTCATCTGGATTCAAATATCTCAGTTCCGCACCATGGAAACGTACCGTCTTCGGTGCGTCGTTCCCGCCCATGAGCACGATGTAAAGCTCAGCTTCCTGTCTTAACGAGTGACTAAGGAAGAACGTTGAGTTAACACATCTTACCAGAACATCGAGTCTTCCGGCTCCGCCTGCTATATCATCAAGCCTGAAATCACCTGATGTGACGGCACGATGTCCTGTTACCACATATCGGATCATTGTTCCAGATCCATTCCGCCGCCCATCTGCTTCATCATCTGCTTCCGCATCTTGCGGTTGCCCATGACTCCTTTGAGGGTCTTCTTGCTTTGATTATACTGCTTTATGAGTTCGCGCACATCATGCGAGTTGACTCCCGCACCTTTCGCTATCCTCTGCACGCGTGACGATTTGATTATGTGCGGATCTTCCATCTCCTCATCGGTCATTGAATCCATTATCGTCCTGTAGCGTCTCAGTCTCTTCTGTGATTCTTCGTAATCGATCTTGTCTTCCATTTTGCTGAAGCCGGGGATCATTCCCATCACTTTCTGGAGCGGTCCCATTTTGGTGACGGCTTCCATCTGAGTGTACATGTCCCTCATCGTAAAACGTCCGGACATCATGTTCCTGGACGAGTCTTGGACTTCCTCATCCTCGCCAAATGATTCTTGTGCGATCTGTGCCAATGACGAAAGATCACCCATTCCCAGCAAACGCGAAATGAACTTGTTCGCGTCGAACGGCTCGAAATCACGTATGTGTTCGCCGGTTCCGATGTAAACGATACGTGCGTTGGTCTTCGATACAGCGCTTAACGCACCTCCTCCCTTGGCCGTACCGTCCATCTTTGTAAGTATCACTCCTGTGACCCCTACGGCCTTGTGGAATGCTTCCGCCTGAGGTCCCGCCTGCTGACCGACCTGTGAATCCAACACCAGAAGCCTTTCTTTGGGTTTTGCGATCTTGGCGACATCTTTCAATTCCTGAATAAGGTCAGATTCCAACGCGTGGCGGCCTGATGTATCGATGATGATTATCTTCTTGTCCTTGAAGTGCTCCAATCCTCTTTTGACAATTGCAGGAGCATCCTTCACACCCGGTTCGCCGTATACTTCTACGCCAACCTTCTCGCCTAACTGTTTCAACTGATCGTACGCAGCAGGTCTGTGAACATCGCCTGCGATCAATCCCACTCTGAACCCTTTCTTAGAGAACAGTAACGCCAATTTTCCGGTGCTTGTGGTCTTACCCTGACCATACAGACCGACCATCATGATCGTCTGCGGTTCCATCGCGAGGCCTTCGCCGTTGTCAAGGAGTGCGACCAACTCTTCGTAGATGATATTGACGACGTGTTCCTTCGGGCTCTTTCCCGCAGGAGGTTTCTCGGACAGTGCGCGAGATTCAATGTTCTTGGTCATTCCGAGAACTAGCTGAACGTTAACGTCTGCTTGCAGCAGAGCTCTCTGAAGATCCTTGACAACATCTTTGACAAGCTGTTCGTCCACACTCACAGCGCCTGTGATCCTTCCGAGAGCGTTTCTCAGAGACTTTCCCAATCCTTCGAGAACCATGATAAATCCATCCACTAGAATGCTGTTTCAATAATAAACATTTGTAAAGGTACGGGAACGGCTAGCCAGTCAGAAGGGATGGGATGCACTCTACAGAACTAGCCGTTTTTCCCTGAATCTCTCTAACAATTAGAGGGTATATAAACTTTGTTTTCGCACATGGTTTGTTTTAGGAACGATGTTGAAAACATCCTTTTTGACCATCTATTTGTGTACAATATCCTCGGTTTCCCGTAGCCAGCGGTCATTTAACAGGATATTGAATGCTACAATATAATTGGTAGATAAAGGAAAATGAGAAGAAAGTTGGGGTTTGGTAAGGGTTTTGGATCACAGGTAGCCGGACTTCTGAAGGGCCATGAGGTCCTCAGTGCTGAGCTTGTCACCTGCTTTGAAGCGCTCGAAGATCTCTTTCGCCTCTTTCTTCGACTCGGTGTCGGCCTTCTTCTTGCGTGCTGCTTTGCCTTTGTTCTTGGCTTCGCTGAAGTCCTTGTCCATGTCGTGGATCGATTTGATCTGTTCGATGTGCTTCTTGTGCTCTTCGTCAGCGTTCGTCTTGGATTCTATGAACTTGGCCTGTGCTTCGTCCGCTTCTTTCCTTAGACGGTCTGCGTTGTCATAAGCGGCGATCATCTGATCGTGTGCGGTCTGGGCTTTCTCTGCATACTCGGAAACTGCCTTGTGGTGAACTTCCGCTTCTGCTTTTGCGTCCCTGAGCTGCTGCATGATCTCTTTGACATCGTCGCCCTGTGTAACGTTCTTCTCTTTTTCCAGAATCTCATGTGCCAGTATGGATATCTGCTTGACGATCTTATCGTCCTCATCCTTACCGAGGAGAGCTGTCTGCTGCCTGAATTCGAGATCCTGTAACTGCTTTTTCAGCGTCTTTATCGACACGCCTTCTTCCTTGGGCATGTCCTTCCTCAGGGATGAGACCTCTTCGTAGAGTTTCGTCACTTTCTGGTTCCACTCATCGCGGAATACTTTCGATTCCTTCACCTTCTGGTTAAAGTTGTCACGCTCTTCCCTGCGCTTTCCTGCTTCGTCGACGAACTCGCGGACCTGTGCGTTCAAGGCATCCCTTTTGGCTGCCCACTCTTTCGTCTGTTTGTTAAGGTCATCTCTCAGGCGTCTGTGCTTCTCTGCATCGTTGTTTATAACGTTACGTTTCTGCTCCAGCTCTTCCAGGTTCTCGGATGATTCTTGCTGCTGTTCCTCCACAAATGATTCTTCC
>JGI994J12354_10003394_pt1 | contig 14923 bp, 13 predicted proteins | sample IntmicLarv3ML3BL_FD_12354 | JGI IMG/M metagenome (IMG submission 12354)
ACCCGACCGCCCGCAACCGAGACTTGACCGCGACATGGGAAAAGGAATGAGCGTTTCCGTCGGCAGAATCCGCGAAGGTATTCGATACGTTGCGCTCGGCCACAACACGATTCGCGGCGCGGCAGGAGCCAGTGTTTTAAATGCGGAATTATTGAAAGAAAAAGGATATCTCTAATCGATTTCCTTTTTTTATTCATTCCTTTTTTTACTTTTTTCATTTTTGTTTTCATTTTTCGTTTTTGTTTTCATTTCATTTTCGTTTTCTTTTTTCCGTTCTCATTGCTTTCTTTTTTCTCATCTCCGTCATATTTTTAATTTTTACGAATTCTTTTTATAACTGTCATGCATACTTTGTTTAATTTTAAATAAATGCGAAATCATTTCTATTTTCAAACTTTATCATATTCACAGGTGAATGAATGACAAAAGGATTTCTTATTGCGGCAACGAACAGCGGTGTCGGTAAAACCACTTCTTCGATGGGCTTAATGGCCGCTTTAAAAAAGCGCGGCAAAACCGTTCAGGGATTTAAAACCGGCCCCGACTACATTGATCCGGCCTACCATTCCGTTATTTCCGGCCGCCCGTCCTATAATTTGGACACATACATGATGGGAACCGACGGCGTTGTCAATCAATTCATGACCGCTTCTAAAGGCACTGACATTTCCATCGTTGAAGGCGTTATGGGTCTTTTTGACGGCATGGATTCCACGGAAATCGCCGGCGCGGCACACGTTGCCAAAACATTAGATGTTCCCGTTTTTTTGGTTATCAACACGCACGGCATGTCCCGCAGCACGGCAGCTATGTTGAAAGGCTACGCCGAATACGATAAAGATGTTCACATTGCCGGCGTCATTTTAAATAAGATTGGAAGTCCGAGACATCTGGATCTCATCAAAGGCGCGTTGGACGACAAAATTCCGATCGTCGGCGCTCTCCCGCGCAATGCCGACATTTCCGTTCCCGAGCGATATATGGGTCTTCATTTGCCGGAAGAAAAAAATTTGGATTTTTCGCAGCTGGCGGATTTCATTGAAGAAAACATGGATATCGACCTCATTCTCGACATTGCGGCCGCACATGAAAAAGAGCGTCCGATGCCGCCGGAAGTGCCGGCGCATGAAACGGATGTTAAAATCGGCATTGCCCGAGAACCCGCCTTTTGTTTCCATTATCCGGCCATGTTTGACGCTTTTAAACACGCCGGCGCACAGATCGAATTTTTCAGCCCGACCGCAGGCGAACTTCCGGATGCGGACGGTTATTATTTCGCAAGCGGCTATCCGGAATTCCACGTCAAGGAATTGTCCGAATCACCCGCAACCAAAAAATTAAAGAAACTGGCGGCCGACGGCGTCCCGATGTTCGGCGAAGGCGGCGGTTTGTCTTATTTGTGCGAATCTTATGAAACCGAAGACGGCGTTTTCAAAATGGCCGGCATTCTTCCCGCAACCTCCAAACTCACGAAAAAGCTCCAAGGTCTCGGCTACGCCGAAGCCAAACCGCTCTCTTCCGAATTCGGCTCCAAAAACATCCGCGCGCATGAATTCCACTATTCACTGACGACACCTGATAAAGACGCCAAATTCGCTTATGAAATGCTTCGCGGAAAAGGCATTGCCGATAAAAAAGACGGTCTTCATGAATACAATGTGTTAGCGGGCTACATGCAAATGCATCCCGGCTCTTTCCCGGTTGCTGATTTTGTTGAGAAATGCAGAATCAATAAGAGAAAATAAGAATTAAAACAGAAAATAAAAAATATAATAAACAAAATCCATGGTCAGAGAATTAAAAAATCTGAAAATTTGAAAAAACAAAATAACCGCCTCAATTCGAGTTTCACGAGCGGAGTGAATGAAATGAGAATTGAGATTCGGACCTAATAAATAAAAAAACAAAAAAAGCAAAATAAATGTATTTTATTCATTTGCAGGAGCCGTTATTTTTCCTTCCATTTCTTTTCCTTCCGGCTCTGCTTCTTCCGCCGAATTTTCTTTGCCGAACTTTTCTTCTTCTTCCTTTTTCTTTGCGGCAATCAGTTTGAGAGTGCTGTAATAGCCAAGAGGATGCTTTATTCTCGTGCACATCCCGTTTTTGCCGATACAATTCCCGTAAGTTTGCATGGTTGCGCAAGACGGCGTTTTATATTCGTTTCCGGCGATATGCTCGACTTGGTAGCGCGTTTTTTCTTCGCTGAAGTCGGGAGAAATATTGAAAATATTGACCACATCATCGACGGGCATGCCGACGTTCAGTAAAAAAGAAACCAATGCAAAACGCATAGAGTGTGCCAGGTTTACGCCTTCTCTGACATTTGAAATCGCTTTGTGAATACAGGGCGGAAACATTCCGGCATCCACTTCGCCGAGCTCGGTGTCACCGAGATTTTGCCGCTGCTCTTCAAATCGGCTTTTCAGTTCAGCGATTTGCGGTTCGCATAGCGTGCGTATGTCATCGGGAATTTCCGCAATCGGGAGCGAATCTTCGATTCTTTTCCGCACGGCTTCCTGGAGCAAGCGAATGAATTCATCTTTTTGAACCGTCACATATCCTTTTTCAACCGGACGGTTAATCAATTTCCAGGAAATGTCTCTCATCGACAGCGCATATTTGATGTAATCCGAGAAATAAATTTTAATGCGGCCACCGTTTTCGTAGGCCAAAATGTTGAAATCTTTCCCGAAATCTAAAACAAAATCAAATTCTTTGTCGGCTCTCTTTTTAAGAAGCGTATAAGTGGCCGTTGCTTCCGCCAAAGCGTATCGGCGCGTGAAAGCCGGCTCATTCAGGCATGAAACCAATATGCGCGCAAACGGATAAGAAAGCAGTTCGGTAATCGCTTCTTCTTCACTTCCGAAAGACGGTTTGGACACTTCGCCGTCAAATGCTTCCAAAACACGTTCGTTCCCGCGCCTTCGCGTATCTTTAAAACCGAGTCCCGTCATGAGCGCGTCCGGAGAAAAGTCAAGCTCTTTGACATAGTCGGAGGCTTCCGTTAAAAAAGGAAAAAGCGCAAGTTCTTCCGGAGACATAACAATCTAGATTTGGCTTTTTGATTATATAAATCGTATGCCGTGCTTTTCAAACATCAAAAATGTCAAAAAAGCCAAAACAAAAAGGTCAAAACAAAAAAATAATGAAAGCGGAAATTTATTTTAAAAGTTTTTTAAAAGGTGATTATGAAAACAGCGGGTTGCTGTTTTCATTTGATTTTTGCAGAAATTTGAAAAATCAATTTAAGCATCGACAATTCCGTCTCTCGTGACAGATAAGACGGCTTCTCCTTCCGGCAGGTTCGGCGAGTCCACCAATTTGACAACTCTCTTATCGCCCTTGGATTTTCTTATGTACAGACGGAATGTTGCCGTGTGACCGAGAATGTGGCCGCCGATTGGTTTTGTCGGATCGCCGAAGAATGTGTCCGGCTTGGACATCACTTGATTCGTCACCAAAACGACGGCATTGTATAAGTTGGAAAATTTCTGAAGACCATGCAGGTGCTTGTTTAATTTTTGCTGGCGGTCGGCAAGCGTTCCGCGGCCGATATATTCCGCTCGGAAATGCGCGGTTAAAGAGTCAACAATTAAAAGACGAACGGGACGATCCGAATCTTTTAATTCGTTTGCCAAATCCATGGCGGAATCCACAAGAAGAATCTGGTGGTTGGAGTTATAAGCGCGGGCGACATGAATGTTTTTCAATATTTCTTCCGAATCCAATTCGATTCCGAGTTCATTGGCTTTTCCTTCGGCCATTTGCTGAATTCTGTCCGGTCGGAATGTGTTTTCAGTATCAATAATAATGACGGAACCGTTTAAGCCGCCGTTTTCGGGATCCAATTGGACATTGACGGCCAACTGGTGCGCCACTTGCGTTTTGCCCGATCCGAATTCGCCGTAAATTTCTGTGATTGATTGGCTTTCAATTCCGCCCCCCATCATTTCATCAAATTCGGCACAGCCGGTTTTAATTTTTCCGATATGCTGGCGTCTTTCAAAAACCATATCTCCCGTTTCAAAACCGCCGATGTCGGCCGCCTGGCGGGCAGCGTTAATGATTTTTGAGGCTGTCGCTTCTCCGATTTCGGCCGTCGCGCCGAGTTCCGCGGGGGACGCAACCGCAATGGCTTCAATCGTATTAAAGCCGGCTTCTCTTAATTTGTCGGCGGTTGCCGGGCCGACGCCCGGAAGGTCTTCTAAAAGCATTTCAGTCATATCTTTTTCTCCGGCAGTTTTTAATTTATGATTTATGATATTAATGTTCGATTTCAGTTTTATAATTACCTTGATAATTCAATTTGTTTGTATGATTCCGCGCAGACATTTTGACACAGAGACATTCTAATTCCTAAAATCGGCATTCTTTGTTAAATATCTGAAGTGTGCGATGTGAAAGTAATCGTTTTCTCTTTTCATATTTTTTTAATATTCTTTTTTTCTTTTGTTTTTCTGCTTTTGTTTTTTTCTGTTTTTATTTTTTCTGCTTTTTCTGCCGAAATGTTTTTCATCTTTTTTATTCTTTTTAAATTTAAAAAGATCGGATTTATTCAAAATCTATAATTTTTAATTTCATTTAAATCTGTCAAAACGCCAAAAGGTTAATATCTCTGCATATCGTTTTTTCGGTCATGGTTAAAGTCGTCTTGGGCGGAACTTTTGAGTATTTGCACGCAGGCCATTCCCAATTAATCGAAGAAGCCTTCCGCATTTTAAAAGAAGAAGGCGGCGGGGTTGTCCACATCGGTCTGACTTCGGATGAGATGGCCGGCGGAAAAGCACATGCTGTTTCCGACTACGACACACGGAAAAAAGAACTTGATCTTTTCATCTCAAATTTGATTCAAAAATTTTCTCTGCCTTTGAATTGTTATTTTATTTCAAGGCTGGATGACCCGTTCGGTCCCGCCGCTTCGGATGAATATGATTACATCGTCGTCTCTCCGGAAACACGAAGCGGCGCCGAAAAAATAAATCAAATTCGCCTCTCCCGAAATCTTTTGGAATTGGAAATTCGGGAAATCTCTTTTGTTTTGGCCGAAGACACAATTCCGATTTCTTCCACCCGCATCGGCAACGGCGAAATCGATCGAGATGGCCGGATTCAAAAGAAAATCCAAAAATAAATATCCTTTCCGCTCATTTTATCACTTATCACTTAAAGACAGGAGAATTCATCATGGGACGCGTTTTTTCAGAAAAGGATCTTCAAATTTTCAATAAGCTGGCCCCCGAAGCGGGCGGCAGTACGGATTCCGGTGCCGGTCATTCTTTCCCGTTCATACTTCGACCGATTTCTCACCGTTTTGCCGAAAGCGGCGAGGATTTCCGCGAACGACTTTCTCGATTGGACGCCGCGGAAATTGAATATTTAGCGGATTTGGTTTTGACAAATCAAGAGGAAATTACAAGTTTGGATGAAGAAGATATGGAAAGTTTTCTGAGATTCGTCGAAGAAAAAATTTCCGTGGACAAAAAACGAGAACTTACGCGCCATCTCGGGATTGTGGGATGATGCCGTCTCAAAAATTAATAAAGCATGACCGCCTGCTTTTCGGAACCGCCGGCGTTCCGATCAGTTCCTCCGGCCGCGACACCGTCTCAGGCATCCGCCGCGTCCGCGAGCTCGGCTTGGATTGCATGGAATTGGAATTTGTTCAAGGTGTCCGAATGGGCGAGAAAACGGCGGCTGACGTCCATACGGCTGCGGCAAAAGAGCAGATTGCGCTCAGTGTTCACGGCCCGTATTATATCAATCTCAACGCCGCCGAAAGTGAAAAGATAATTGCCAGCATTCAGCGCATTTATGATTCCGCCCGCATCGGCAGTTTATGTTCGGCGACAAATATTGTTTTCCATCCGGCTTTCTATTTAAAAGACGAAAAGAAAGTGGTTTATGACCGCGTTTTTAATCTTCTGAAAGAATTAACCGCCCGATTAGACGATGAAGGTATTTTTGCAACGCTTCGCCCCGAAACCACGGGTAAGGCAACGCAGTTCGGCGATGTCGATGAATTGCTTTCGCTTTCTGAAGAAATCGATGGCGTTCTGCCGTGCTTTGATTTTTCGCATATTCATGCGCGGGACGGCAAACACAACACATACGAAGAGTTTAAAGAAATCTTTGGAAAAATTGAAACGAAGCTCGGCAAAGACGGCTTAAAAACAATGCATTGCCACATTTCCGGAATCGAATATTCGGCGAAAGGGGAGCGCAACCACTTAAAATTGCAGGAATCCGATATGAATTATGTTTCATTGATGGAGGTTTTTAAAGAATTCAAAGCATGCGGAACAATCATCTGCGAAAGCCCGAATATTGAAGAAGATGCGCTTTTGATGAAAAAAACATATGAATCACTTTAAATTTATTTTTCTTCTTTCGGCGGTCATTTATTTATATTTTAATCAATTTTTACAAACTATTATTCCGTTTTTTTCGAGGCACTTCAATTACCTCGGAATCCGATATCGAATTTTAAAATCCGGAGAACAATTTATGTCTTATCTTAAAACAGTTGATTCTGAAATGGCGGACGTTTTTGAAAAAGAACTCAACCGTCAGGAAACCCGTTTGGATTTAATCGCCTCAGAAAATTATGCAAGTAAAGCCGTTATGGAAGCCATGGGCAGCGTTTTGACGAACAAATACGCCGAAGGCGTTTCTGGAAACAGATATTACGGCGGCTGTGAGTTTGTGGATTTGGCCGAAAACTTGGCCGTTTCCCGCGCTAAAAAATTGTTTGGCGCCGATCACGTCAATGTCCAGCCGCATTCCGGTTCCGGCGCAAATATGGCGGTTTATTTCTCCGTTTTAAAGCCGGGAGACACGATTCTTTCCATGAATCTGTCCGAAGGCGGTCACCTTTCTCACGGCAGCCCCGTCAGCTTTTCGGGTCAGCTTTACAACATTGTTCCGTACGGCGTCAACCGCGAAACCGAAATGATTGACTACGACGAACTCGAAAAACTCGCCAAAGAACACAAACCGCAAATGATTGTCTGCGGTGCTTCCGCTTATTCTCGAACAATTGATTTCAAGCGCTTCAAAGAAATTGCGGAATCTGTCGACGCTTATTTGCTCGCCGATGTGGCGCATATCGCAGGCCTGATTGTTGCCGGCGCGCACCCGAGTCCGATTCCTTACGCCGACTTCGTCACAACCACCACTCATAAAACTCTCCGCGGTCCTCGCGGCGGTATGGTGATGTGCAAAGCGGAATTCGCAAAAGCGATTGACAAATCAGTTTTCCCCGGCATTCAGGGCGGACCGTTAATGAACACAATTGCGGCCAAAGCCGTCGCTTTCAAAGAAGCACTCTCCGAAGGCTTCAAGAAAGATCAATTCCAAACCGTCAAAAACGCAAAAGTCGTTTCCGACACATTAACGGAAAACGGTTTCAGAATCGTTTCCGGCGGAACGGACAACCATTTGATGCTGATTGACTTGACATCCTTTAACATTACCGGAAAGGATGCGGAAGCCGCCTGCGCTAAGGCCGGCATTGTTCTGAACATGAACACCATTCCGTTTGATAAGCAAAAGGCATTCATTGCAAGCGGCATTCGCGTCGGAACACCGGCGGCGACCACCCGCGGCATGAAGGAAGAGCAGATGACAATTGTCGGCAACGCCATTTCCCGCACCATCAAAAACGCCGGAAATGACACCGAACTTGAAAAAATCCGTTTGGAAATCAAAGCCCTTTGCGAACGGTTCCCGGTTTACAAATAATTTCATTTTTTGCCGGCTTATTTTTAAAGCCGGCCGTTTGTTTATTTTTATTCTTTGCAAGTGTTTTATTTTTTATCACAGGTGATTTTTTGACAGAAATTGACACGTCTAAAGTTATTGACGGCAGGGCCGTTGCCGCAAAAGTTGAAGCTGAAGTTACCGCTGCGGTTTTAAAATTAAAAGAAAAAGACATCGTGCCGAAATTAGTCACTGTCTTGGTCGGCGACGATCCGGCATCCAAAATGTATGTCCGCATGAAGCATAAAGCATGCGAACGTGTCGGTATTTTGGCGGAGGACTGTACGAAGCCGGCAGATATTACGGAAGAAGAATTGCTGTCCGTCATAAAAGACCTGAACTGCGACAAAACCGTGTCTTCCATTCTCGTTCAGGTGCCGCTGCCGAACCACATCAATGCGCAGACGATTATGAATGAGATTTCTCCGAATAAAGACCCGGACGGATTTCATCCTTTCAACATGGGCAATCTGATGATTAATGAAGAAGGATTGGTACCGTGCACGCCGAAAGGAATTATTCGGTTGATGGAAGAATACAATGTTGACATCAAAGGCAAGAATGCCGTCGTTGTCGGTCGCAGCGCGATTGTCGGAAAACCGATGGCTGCCATGCTTTTAAATCGGCATGCGACAGTTACCGTTTGTCACAGTTCGACAAAAGATTTGAAATCATACACCAAGGAAGCCGACATTTTAGTTGTCGGGACCGGCGTGAAGCATTTGATTAAAGAAGACATGGTCAAAGAAGGCGCCGCCGTGTTTGATGCCGGAATTACGACAGATTCAACGGGAACATATGGCGACGTTGATTTCGACAATGTCATCCGCAAAGCGTCTTTGATTACGCCCGTTCCGGGAGGCGCCGGCCCGATGACCATTGCCATTTTAATGATGCATGTCGTTCAGTGCGCTGAAATCATTTCCGGCTGCGGCTGTTCCTGCCAAAATAAATCTTAATCCTCCGTTTATTTAAAAATTCTAATATCCATTCATAATTTTGACCGGTGAGACATTTGACATTTACAGCCGACATCTGCGGACTGACAATTCGGAGTAATCAGCCTCCGCTTGTCATGGGCATTTTGAATTTGAGTCCCGAATCATTTTACAAAAAATCGGTGAAAGATGCTTCTTCAATTGTTGACGCCGCTCAAAAAATGATTGATGACGGCGCTTCTTTTTTAGATGTCGGCGCCCGTTCCACTTCTCCGTGGGCGGCACCCATCAGCGTTAACGATGAAAAAGAGCGTTTGTTTTCGGCACTTTCCGCACTTGATGGAAATGTGAATGTTCCGATTTCTGTTGACACGATGTATGCCGATGTCGCCGAAGGTGCTTTGAATCGCGGTGTTTCTATTATTAACGACATTTCCGGCTTTAAAAATGATGATCTTATGAGCGGCATCATCGCCGATTATAATGCGTGTGCCATTTTAATGGCGACACAGCATGTTCCCGGAGACCCGCTCGGAATCAATGCGGTCATGTCGGCACTTTCAAATGCCGTTTCCGAAGCCGAACGCGCCGGTATTGATTCTCACAAATTAATTTTGGACCCGGCAATCGGGCATTGGATTCCGGAAAAAACGTCCGAATACGATTTTGATATTATCAATCAGTTTGAACGCTTTTCTTCATTTGAAATGCCGATATTGGTTGCCGCATCCCGCAAGTCTTTTTTGACAACTGTCACTGACAAACCGGCGGAAGAACGACTTCTTTCGGGATTGGTTGCCGCAAGCATTGCCGCTTACAAATGCGGTCACATTGTTCGAACGCATGATGTCGCGGAAACCGTTGAAGCCATGCGGATTATTCATGCCGTAAAAACGCAAAAACCGCTTTAATCGATTCGTTTTCTTTTTTATTTGAAATATTTATAAAGCTTCCGAAACTTATTCTTTTTCTATGTCTGTTTATGAACAACTCAAAACACTTCAGGAAGAATTAAAAATATTTAAAACCACATCTTCCGAAAAGGATTTTCCTTCTTTTTTTTATTTTGTCGAATTATGCGGAAAAGTGAAAAAGGAAAGCGACAATCTTTTTAGCGAAAATTCTTATTCCCGATTCCAAGAGTCGATCGATTCCGATAAAAATTTGAAAACGGTTTCCGCCATTCGGCGAACTGCTCAAAAAGCAATGGTCGGACAAAAACTCGTTTCGTGTGCATCCGAGCCGCCGATTTCGAGAATATGGACGGCGGACGGCATTAGCGAAAATTTAATTCGAATTAAAAAATTGGAGCAAACGGCCGGTGCCAAAACAGAAACTTTGAACAACATCGAATCTGTGATTTCGGCGCGCATGATGCTTTCCAATTACAAAGATTTCCGGAGCGTTTTGCTTTCGGGACTTGAAGGCAAGTCTAAAAATTCCTTTTCCTCTATTGATTCTCTGATTCCGGCGGAATATCGGATTTTGTTCGGAAAAAACGATATCCAAATGATGAATACGCTTTTAAATTACTTCTCAAAAGAAATCGGCGGCGAAGAAATCGCGGAAATTGAAAAAATGAATTATGTTGAATTCAAATACACTATTCTCATGATTCTCACATCGATTCGCATCACCTACGAATTTCCGCCGAATTATGAAGTTTATCGTTTCTGCGCCATGTTCCCGAAAAATCCGAATGAAAATTCCGGATTGGTTCAAAAGCTGCCGGCATTAATCGATTTTACAAATTCAAAAATATCGAATTTAATCAAATCGGCTAAATTGTATGAAAAATTTGAACAGCACGAATCAAAAGTTCTCGGGAAATGAAGATATTTACTTTCCTCTCTTTTTTTCATTTTCATTCTCTCTTTTTCGTTTGTTATTCTCTTCTTTCATTTTTTGTTTTTACTCTCTTCTCTCTTTTTCGCTTGTTATTCTCTTCTTTCATTTTTCGTTTTTATTCTCTTTATTTTTTTCAAACAGACAAAATAAATAAATCTAATCAAAGAGTCTTTTGTTTATGGCTTCTAAAACCCAAATTGCTTTATTTCTTATTTTGATCGTTTTAATTCCGGCCGTTCTTTTTTCGGGATGTGTCGACGTTCTCCCCGGTTCAAACAATTCAAATCAAACCGACCCGCTTGTGAATGATACAAATTCAACGAACAACTCGACAAATAATTCCGCAAACAATTCGACCCCGGAAACACCCGCGCCGAATACAACAAACACAACGCCACCTTCTTCGGTGTCTCAAATCTCCGTTTCCGCTTTTAATATTCAAATTTTCGGACAATCCAAAGCGGCAAAGGCGGACGTCATGGATGTTTTGGCAAAAACCATCCGCAATTATGATATTGTCGGCGTTCAGGAAATTCGAGACGCAAGCGGCACATCGTTGCCTGCGTTGGTGGCATTGATTAATTCCGGAACAGATGAAAACGGAAATCCCTATAATTATGATTACGTTGTCAGTGACCGCCTCGGCCGATCGACAAGCAAAGAGCAATATGCTTACATTTATGACAAGAATACCGTTTACGTTGCCAGCGAACCTCTTGTTTATCCGGAACCTGACGGCGATTCGTTTGAAAGAGAACCGTATATGGTGACCTTCCGGTCGAATACGGGAACATTTGACGCTGTTTTAATCCTCATTCACACAAAGCCCGAAGACGCCAAAAATGAAATTGACGGACTTGACGATGTCGTTCAATACGCCAAATCCATTTATCACGGGCAGAACAATTATGTTATTATGGGCGACTTTAACGCCGACGGCAGCTACTTCAATGAAAGCGGTCCGTCCGCCTTAAAATCCGACGAATATATTTGGCTCATCGGTAACGAGGTCGTCACAACCACAAAAACGCAGAATACTTACGACAGAATCGTGATTACAAAATCACTTGAGCCGTATTTCACAAACAATTCCGGCGTTTTCAATTACACGGCCGAATATGGATTAAATCAAACACAGACAACAGATGTCTCCGACCACTATCCGATTTATGCGGAATTTTGGACGGCAATCGGAAATTGGTTCCGCAGCCTGTTCTTGCATTTGGAAACTCAATCCGTTTGATTCAAAATTGAAATAATTTAAAAACGAAATAATTTAAAAACGAAATGATAAAAAACGAAATAATTTAAAAACGAAATGATAAAACGCCGATGTTTGAAAAACGGCGTTCTATCCTTTTAATTTATATATCGTATTTTTTAAGGACTAAAGCTGTATTTTTAAGGTTTTTATTTTTAAGGTCTAAGGTTTTTATTCTTTAAAGATTTAAGAAACGATTGTCCCCTGAGCAATTCTTGCCCCTGCGGGAACGACCGCTCCCGGTAGAATAATGACTCCTTGGCTGATAAAAGCGCCTTGGCCGATAACGACATATGGTCCGATGACAACGCCTTGATTGATGATGGCATCTTGACTGATAACGACATTTGGTCCGATGACAACACCCTGATTGATGATAGCGTTTTGTTCTATTTTTACATTATTTCCAATGACAACGCTATGTTCAACGATTGCATTCGATCCGATTGTTACATTTCGGCCCATTTTCACACCGTTTCCGATTTTAGCACTCTGTGAAATGGCGCCTGCTGGTGTCTGTTCGGTTTCTTCCTGCGGGTCGGCAATGGCTCCTTGGTATATTCTTGCTCCTGCGGGAACAACCGCTCCGGGCAGAATGATTACACCCTGGCTGAGGAAAGCGCCTTTTCCGATGACCGCATTTGACCCGACGATGACGCCTTGGTTTATGATGACATCTTGCTCAATCTTTGCATTGTTTCCAATGACAACACCGTGCTCGATTATCGCATTCGGTCCGATTGTTACATTTTGTCCGATTCTGACGCCTTGTCCGATTTTAGCGCTCGGCGAAATGCCCTCCGTCCAAGGTGTTTCTTCTTGCGGGGTAACATCTTGACCGACTTTTGCTCCCGCGGGAATAATTGTTCCGGATGCAATCGTTTCTCCTCGGCTGATGAAAGCGCCCTTTCCGACAACCACGTTTGATCCGATAACGGCATCCTGACTGATGATGGCGTCTTGTTCTATTTTTACTTCATTTCCAATAATCACATCCTGTTCGATGATGACATTCGGTCCGATTGTAACGCCTTGTCCGATGACCACGTCTTGCCCGATTTGGGCGCTCGGTGAAATTGTCGTCGTATGTTCAGGATCTTCTCCTCTCGGTCTCGGATTGTTTGCATCAATGCATCCGAGTGCGGATATTATCAAAATAAATACTGCAAAATAAAGTAAAATCTTTTTCATAATTACCACTTCATCTATCTTATTTTTCAATTTTGAGATTGTTCTGTCAATTTTTGTTCTACCAATTCTTTATACCGCGGGTCCAATTCAAAAGCCCTTTCAAACGACATTTTTGCATTTTCCAAATCTCCGGCGGCCTGAAGGCAGACGGCTTTTCCGAAATACGCTTCTGCCGACGGGTTTAATTCTATGGATTTGTCGTACATTTCAACGGCGTCCATGGTGCATCCCATTTGAACGTAAGCAAAGGCGATTTCCATGTAGGCGGCTTCAAAATTCGGGTCGATTTCAATCGCTTCTTTAAATGAGCCGACGGCTTCGTCGAGTTGACCCAGAACGGAATGCGTGTAGCCTTTGTTGAACCAAACGTCGGCTTGCATGTCGTTGATTTCAACGGTTTTGTCAAAACAGATCAGCGCCTCTTCAAATTTGCCGAGCGCGTTTAATAAAATGCCTTTGTTATTCCAAGCGTCATCAAAATCCGGGCGAATCGCAACGGTTTTGTCGTACGCGAAGAGCGCGTTTTCAGCGTCTCCGGCAGAATCATGGGCAAGCGCTTTGTAATACCAAACAGTCGGGTCATTGTCATCGATTTCAATTGTTTTTTCAAAGGATGAAATTGATTCGTTAAAGCGGCCGAGCGCGCCGAGCGCCACGGCTTTTCCGAAATACGCATCTTTATAATCCGTGCGAAGCGCAATGGCCTTGTCGTATGAGTCGATTGCTTTCTCAAACTCGCCAAGCTCGCCGAATGCCAATCCGCGGCCAAGGTATGGATTTTCATAGTCCGGGCTGAGGAAAATGCTTTTGTCGAACAGCATTATGGATTCCTCCGCTTTTCCCATTTCCAGCAAAACAAACGCCGCACCGTTCGGAAAATCGGCATTGGTCTGATGCTTTTCCATTGCCTGCAAATAAACATTAAGGGCCTCATCATATTTCCCAAATCGGCTGAGTGCGCTTGCCTTATTCTGAAGCAGAGCGGGGTTGTCCGGCTCGAGCTCCAAACCACTGTCATACGCTTCAACAGCGGCATCAATCGATCCGACCATCATCAAATCTGCTGCGATTTTATTCCATTTCTGCGCCGTTATTTCTTCTTCGGAATACGGGCAGGAAAAAGTGTCGTCATCTTCTGACGCTGATTTAAACATGTTTAATTGTTCAGACATTCGTGTTCCTCTTTTGTAAAATAACATGGCTTTTCAGATATATAAAAGAGAAACGACCGGAAATAATTCAAAAAGACGGGTTATGAATATAAATCATGACTTCCTTGTCTGATTTATATTGATTATTATATTTCTTCATCTGATTTACAATTTTGATTTAACAATTTAACAATGCTTTTTCGGGTGATTCGTTGGAGACTACAATTCCGATTTTGACGTTTGATGCCGTTTCGACAGCCGTTGCTGAAATTTTGAAGATTTCGGAAACAACGCTTCCTGCCGATACCGTTGCTGCAATTGTAAATGCCGCAAACAAAGAATCCGGTCCGATTGCAAAAGCGCAACTGGAAGCCATTTTGAAAAATATTGAAATTGCCGAAAAGAAGGAAACGCCGATTTGCCAAGATACCGGTATATTCATTTTTTTCGTTGAAATCGGTCGCGATCTCCGCATAGATTTTGATTTGGAAGGCGCCATCCGCGACGGATGCGCAAATGCCACAAAAACCGTCCCGCTCCGCCCGAATGTCGTTGACCCGCTGACGCGGCACAATACAAAAAACAATCTCGGTGACGGTCTTCCTGAAATCAATTATTCGTTTGTTCCCGGAAATTCCTTGAAAATCACAGTCGCTCCCAAAGGTGCCGGTTCGGAAAATATGAGCGCGCTCAAGATGTTTACGCCGACTGAAATTCCGAAAATCAAGGAATTCATTGTCAAAACCGTCATGGATGCCGGCGGCAAGCCCTGTCCG
>JGI994J12354_10003395_pt1 | contig 14918 bp, 11 predicted proteins | sample IntmicLarv3ML3BL_FD_12354 | JGI IMG/M metagenome (IMG submission 12354)
ATGGTACGCTCGTTTCCATACATTGTCACGACCGTGCCATTACATTGTCACAACTGTGTCATTACATAGTCACAAGTGTGCCATTACGTTGTCACAAGAGGATGATAAAATCTTGAGACTTTTCCCAATATGTTGGGAAAAGAAGGCAATAAAGATTCACTATTTGTGTAATAGTGAATTGTCGGTAAATCGTTTTGAGGTATTTTTTAATAGATTGGTAGCATATAAGCAAGTTTGACTGACAACACTTGCCCTGATGATTTTGGAAATGGGTCTTCCTTCTTGCTGTTGTAGATATCGCCGAGGGAGTAGTAGTAACGTCCTTCTAAAGTAAATATTCCTGCTCCGGTATGAAACTCCACACCCGGACCTCCGCAGGCTCCCCATCCGAACTTTAGTTCTACTGCTTTATCGTGTTGAGCATTTACACTGTTTACTTCGGCTCCATAAAGACTGTTCGTGATGTTTTCTCCTATTACATAGCTGACTTTAGGTCCGATGTTAAAAAATGCTCGAACCTTCTTGCTGCCAAAGTTGATATGCGTCATGACTGGTAGCTCTATGTAATCTATTCGGTGTGTATATGTATAGTTTGAGTTCTCAAATTTCTCGTCCCAACCTTGTTGGCTGTAATTCACTTCTGCTTGTAGCCCTAAATACTTCTCTGTGCGCCAGCGTCCTACTATACCACCACTATACCCTTGAAGCATTTTTGTATCTACCTTAGGAATGAAGGATATTGTAGAGAAATTTGCGCCAAATGATGCACCAACAGCTAATTCTCGTTTGAAAGTTTCTTGTGAATATCCTGCTGTAGCCGATATGATGTATAGAAGAAATAGAGCTACTACCTTTTTCATAAGTTTACTTCTTTGCGTGTTATTGCAAAGTTCTTGTTATAGTGGACGATGAAAAGTTGAGTATTGATGAATCCGCCCCAGTTGTTTACGCGATTAAAATCGAAACTGGTCTGTAAACCACTATAGTTTATATTTTGTAGGTTGTTCTCAAAGTTTGCTCCGTATTTACTCATTGCTCCAATAAAAAACATACCTGTATCAAATCCTAATATGCCATATTTAGGGAATGAGTTAATAAGACTTTTTGAATACCATGTTTTATATTTTACATAGAAGTCATGTATCTCATTCGACATATTGTCTGCGTAAAAGTTTGAGTAAATATAAGTGTCGAGAGCAAAGAAATCATCTAGCGCATCCTTCGTATAGGTTTGCCATTCAGGATACCCGAACAGCGTGAGTCTGTACTCAGGGTTTGTTTCAGACAATCCACGTAATTGAGCCTTAATTTTATTAAGAGCCTCAAAGGATCCGGATAGAGGAACTATTACATTAGGCTTTTCTGTGATAAGCCATAATGAGTCAAGATCTGTTTGGAATGTTTCTACTACCAAACGATGCTCATTGAAGGGGATGTTTCTTAGTCCCATTTCATGCTTAAATGTGGCAATAAAGTCTGCTTTATCGTTGCCGTCACTTTCTCCTTCTTCTGCCGTGTCAAGAAGTATTATATTGTATTCAGCGAATAAATCGCATCCTAATTGTGCCGCTTTGGCGTATAGGTGAGAGTGTGGGGTGTTTACTTGAAACACAGCATCGTTAGATAGCACATCATCATTACGAGACGTGAAAGGAATGACGTATTTGATTTCATTTGTCTTTGCAAAGTCAGCAACTAATTTTATCTGATCGCTTTGTACAGCTCCTATTATAAGATTAGCTTCCTTTAGTTCTTTCTTCTTCAGGATGTCTATGGTCTTCTGAGTACCTTCGCCTGTGTCGAATACAGATAGTTTCACGGAAACTCCAGTCTTTCTTAGGCTATCTACTGCTAATAATAATCCTTCATAGTATTCGACGAAGCGAGCAGTCGCATCGGATACTACAGGCTCTTCTGCTTTGAATGGCAACAGCAATGCAATATTTATCATATTGACATGTCGTATAATTTTTGGAGCGTTTAGTAAGCTGTTTACTTCTGCCTCCTTAGGTTGTTGTACCAGAACTTCCTCCTTAGTATGCACCGGTATTTTGATAACCATACCATTCTTCAGACCTTTTTCCAGTTCGGGATTTTTTCTTATAAGCTCGTCTGTAGAAATATTGAATCTACGACTTATATTATATAAGGTTTCCCTCCTTTGTACTTTGTACTCAATATCGTTTGATGTAATTATCACTTCCTTCTCCGGTAAGCTCTCTATCGCTGTCGCAGGAATACGTATAGTTCTGCCAATATTGAATGTGGCAACAGACAGTCCCGGATTGGCTTCAATAATTTTTTCTGCCTGAATGTTGTGCTTTACGGTAAGAGAGTATAATGTTTCTTTTGGTTGTATTGTGTGATATGTGTAGACCTCATCGGTGGTGCTTGTGACCGCAGAAACTGTTTTTCTTTGTGGTATAATAAGGACTGCATCAGTCTTTATCGATTCCCTGCTGTCCGGATTTAACCTGTAAATATCTTCTTGGCTTACACCATACATCGTTGCGATTGAGTACACGGTTTGTCCTCGTTCGATAGTATGATGAAATATATTTTCTGTCGTTTCGTTAGTTGTAATGTGGCTTGTTGCATTTTGCTGTGAATATGCAGAAAACGTGGATAATGTAGCCAATAAAAGAACTAATGTGATAATACGTATCTTGTTCATTATATGAATTTATTATTGACACAAAGATAGTGTAAGTCCGTGATAAAATACTAATTTTGGGAATTATTAAGAGGTCACCTGATATGTTTGTTAAAAGAATAAAAAAGCTATGTATTGTGTTATCTATGTTGCTGTTGACGGCTACGATGTATGCACAATATACAGTTACCGGAGGACAAGGAATACCATTACTTATACAAGATGATTCATATAGAGACTTGCAGCTCGGCATCGTTTATGGTCTCGAAAATGTTCAGATAAGCTATACTTCCACATCAACATCTCATCGTTGGTTTCGTTATAAAGATAGGGCTTTGGATGCTGAGCCTGTTTCGGCACAACAAACAGGTACAACATCTGTTTTGAGTAATGTCGAGGCTGGTTATGGCTATTTTGTGCAAGAAGGCGGTCTGTCGACCAGATATGTATGGATTATTGATTACAGTGAATATGCTTTTGATATTAGAAGCCTGAGGGTTTCTGATGGTGGCGATCCATGTAATAATATACTATTGGAAGGTGATGCCGATATAAGGGATATTTTTTATAATACTCCTAATGGCGTGCAAAGCGAACTCAAACGTACGTTCGAGGTGGTGTATCGGACGTTGGAATGGTCTTTTGAGAATAAATCCTATACAGAGATAGAAAGGCCGATTGAGGTAAATGGTAATCCATTTAATTATACAATGTTGGGCGCTCCTTTATGCGATACAGAGATAACTCTTCGCGGAGACTTGTTCGCCCGTCATTTCGGGGTGGAGAAATCTTTTACTACTGATACATATAATACAATCGCGTTAGAGTTTCATCCTGATACAACCATTACTCTTATTAATGCACCGAGTGGAGTGGGGACTGACGGAGCTTTGTCTGCACCTGCTGAAATATACTTCAGGGCTAATGCTAACGAGCCGGTAGCATCATTTTTTCGTTGGGTGGTTTATCGCAGAGACGATTCTGAACAGATTCCTATCGTTGACATAAGGTCAGCAGATTTTACACATACGTTTATAGAGGAAGGCTTTTATGTGGCAGAACTTCAAATTGGTGACCGTAGAGGTTTGTGTTCGTTAGAGCCATATACCTTTGAAATAAATATAGGCAATTTCTTTATGGAGATTCCTAATGTCTTTACGCCAGGGACTACACCGGGTGTAAATGATGAATTTAAGATATCATTTAATTCTGTGGTTGACTTCAAAGGATGGATTTTCAATCGCTGGGGAAATCAGTTGTTCCATTGGACAGACCCTAATGCCGGTTGGGATGGTAAAGTCGGCGGAAAGTATGCTGATCCCGGAGTTTACTTCTATATTATTGAAGCTAAGGGTTCGGATGGTAGAGTTCACAAAAGGAAGGGTAGTGTAAATCTCCTTCGTTCAAAAACAATTAGAGATGAATTTTAAAACTAAGAATGTAATTACCCTGTTTGCTGCGCTGTCAGTTTGTTTTGTTGCCTGCCTTTCGATAGGCTCTGATGATGTTGAAAAAGTTAAGGAAGAACGCCCTCTTGTTTCCTCGCTGACTGTAAATCCGGAGATACCCAAGAGTGTTCTTTTCTGTGGTGATACAATAGACCTTACGAGCTATGATATGTATGAGCGATTTGATAGAGAATTGACCAGTTTCACTTACTTTCATTCAACAACTCTGCTGCTTATTAAACGTGCAAATCGCTATTTTCCTATAATAGAACCTATTCTTGCTGCGAATGGTATTCCTGATGATTTCAAATACCTTGCTGTTATAGAGAGTAATTTGGACCCTAATATTGTTTCTCCTGCACGTGCCGCTGGTATGTGGCAACTTATGGAGGCAACAGCCAGAGAGAGAGGGCTGGTGGTACATTCGACTATTGACGAACGTCGCCATATACAGAAGTCGACAGAAGCTGCTTGTCGCTATCTTAATGAGGCTTACAATAGATATGGTAATTGGGTAAATGTGGCTGCTGCATATAATGCAGGAATGGGACGTATTTCCGGTGAGCTTACCAGACAAAATTGTGATAGTGCTTTCGACCTTTGGGTGGTTGAAGAAACCTCGCGTTATGTTTTTCGTATAATGGCAATAAAGCAAATATTTGAAAATCCGTATAAATATGGTTTCGTGATCCGCCCTCAGAATTTGTACAAGCCTCAAAGCGTTAGGGAGGTAAGTGTCTCTTCCGATATTCAGGATTTAGCTGAGTTTGCAAAAGAACATGGTGTTTCCTATGCAGATTTGAAGCGATTTAATCTTTGGCTGAGAGATAGAAAACTTGTAACAGGCGGTAAGAAATATAAGATTGATATTCCCAATAAAGAAGAGTTTTCCTATGACACGCCTAACAGTGTAGTACATGATTCACGTTGGGTGGTTAAATAGTTTTTGTTTAAGATGAATGACAAACAAGAGTTAGAGGATGGACGTATTGTTGTATTAGGTGCTCGTGTCCATAATCTGAAAAATATTGATGTAGAAATACCTCGTAATAAATTATCTGTTATAACTGGTATGAGTGGTAGTGGGAAGTCGTCATTGGCTTTCGACACAATCTTCGCAGAAGGGCAACGACGCTATATTGAGACTTTCTCGGCGTATGCTCGTAATTTTTTAGGAAATATAGAACGCCCTGATGTTGACAAGATAACAGGACTGAGTCCGGTTATTTCTATAGAACAAAAGACGACTAACCGCAATCCGCGATCGACAGTCGGTACTACTACCGAGATTTATGACTTCCTACGTTTACTATATGCCCGTGCAGGGGAGGTATTCTCCTATCTGAGCGGGGAGAAGATGGTTAAATACACAGAAGAGCAGATTCTTTCCCTTATACTAAGTGATTATAAAGGTCGGAAGATATATATGCTTGCTCCGATTGTAAAGAATAGAAAAGGGCATTACAAGGAATTGTTTGAGCAAACCCGCAAGAAGGGCTATCTGAATGTACGTGTGGATGGTGAATTGCGTGAGATAACCCACGGAATGAAACTCGACCGATACAAAATGCACAGCATTGAGGTTGTGATAGATAAGATGGTTGTGTCGGAATCAGATGAACGTAGGCTGAAAGAAAGTCTTCGTCTTGCGATGAAACAGGGAGATGGACTGATTCTTTTGCTCGATGCCGAAACAGATAAGATAAGACATTATAGTCGCCGACTGATGTGTCCTGTTACCGGACTATCATATAGCGAACCTGCTCCTCATAACTTCTCGTTCAATTCCCCACAAGGAGCTTGCCCAAAATGTAAAGGGTTGGGTAGGGTTAATGTTCTGGATATGGACAAGATTGTTCCCAATTCAGAGCAGAGTATATATCAAGGGGGGATTGTGGCACTTGGTAAATATAAGAACTCACTAATCTTCTGGCAAATCGAAGCATTGTGTGAGAAGTATGGCGTGACAATAAAAACTCCGATAAAGGATATTCCCGAAGAGGCTATTAGCGATATAATGAACGGAACGGATGAACGTCTGCAAATAAAGAATGCATCGTTAGGCAATTCAAACTACTTTATGTCATACGAAGGCGTTGCCAAATATATCCTTATGCAACAGGATAGCGATGCTTCAGCTTCGGCGCAGAAATGGGCTGAACAGTTTGTTAAGATGGCAGACTGTTCTGAATGTGGCGGACAGCGATTGAATAAGGAAGCCTTGCATTATAAGATAGACAAAAAGAATATAGCAGAGTTGGCATCCCTCGACCTTGTAGAACTAAAGGATTTTCTTACAGGTCTGGAAGAACGCCTTAGCGAGAAGCAACGCATGATTGCTACAGAGGTGTTGAAGGAGATACGTTCGAGACTTAACTTCTTACTTGATGTGGGATTGGATTACCTTTCCCTCAATCGTGCCTCAGCTTCGCTGTCGGGTGGAGAAAGTCAGCGTATTCGTCTGGCAACTCAAATTGGTAGTCAGCTTGTAAACGTATTATATATATTGGATGAGCCTAGTATTGGTTTGCATCAGCGAGACAATGTACGTCTTATAAACTCCCTTAAACAACTAAGAGATACAGGTAATTCGGTTGTTGTGGTTGAGCATGATAAAGAAATGATGATGTGCGCCGACTATGTCGTAGACATGGGACCAAAGGCTGGTCGTCTTGGTGGGGAGGTCGTGTTTGCAGGAACTCCTGAGGAAATGCTCAAATTGGACACAATGACTTCTGCATATCTTAATGGACGTACAGAAATAGAAACACCTGCTAAAAGGCGGAAAGGAAATGGTAAGCATATAAAGCTAATCGGAGCATCAGGAAATAATCTGAAAGGAGTAACGGCAACGTTTCCTCTTGGTACGCTAACTTGTGTAACAGGTGTATCAGGCAGCGGTAAGTCGACGCTTATCAACAGAACATTGCAGCCGATCTTAAGTCAGAAGTTCTACAACTCACTCGAAGATCCACTTCCTTATGATGCAATTGAAGGAGCCGATAATATTGATAAGATTGTTAATGTAGACCAATCCCCGATAGGACGGTCGCCACGCAGTAATCCCGCTACTTACACTGGAGTATTCTCTGATATACGTAACCTTTTCGTGGAACTACCAGAGGCGAAGATGCGTGGTTATAAGCCGGGACGTTTCTCATTTAATGTGTCAGGCGGACGATGTGAGACTTGCAAAGGCAATGGCTATAAGACTATTGAAATGAATTTCCTGCCTGATGTGTTAGTTCCTTGTGAGGACTGTTTCGGTAAACGATATAACAGAGAAACTCTTGAAGTACGCTTCCGTGGCAAATCCATTGCTGATGTATTGAACATGACCATAAATATGGCTGTAGAGTTCTTTGAAAACATTCCTTCTATCCTGACTAAGGTTAAAGTCTTGCAAGATGTAGGACTTGGATATATCAAACTTGGTCAGCCATCTACAACGCTTTCCGGAGGGGAGAGCCAGCGTGTCAAACTCGCTACCGAATTGGCAAAAAAAGATACAGGTAAGACGCTATATGTGCTCGACGAACCAACCACCGGACTGCACTTTGAAGACATCCGTGTATTATTAGGTGTGCTCAATAAATTGGTCGATAAGGGAAATACCATTATCGTTATCGAGCATAATCTGGATGTAATAAAATGTGCTGATTACATAGTGGAAATAGGTCCTGAGGGTGGACGTAAGGGTGGACAGGTTCTTTTTGAAGGAACGCCTGAAGAGATGGTGAAAAAAGAAACCAAAGGATTTACAACTCCTTTCCTCAAAGAGGAACTGAAGAAAAAATAATATATTGATGGCAGAGGATACTTACAAGACTATAAAAGACCTCTCGGAAGGCTATATAACGGAGAAGAGGAGTAAGTTCATTTCATATGCAATTCCGGTAAGGACAGTAGACGAGGTAAAGGATTTTATCGCTCAATACCGTAAGCAATACTATGATGCACGCCATGTTTGTTGGGCATACATGCTTGGATCAGACAGGTCGTCTTTTCGTGCAAACGATGATGGCGAACCATCATCAACGGCTGGTAAGCCAATACTTGGGCAAATNAATTCCAACGAACTTACCGATATTTTAATTATTGTAATACGTTATTTTGGCGGGATAGAGCTTGGAACAAGCGGTTTGATTGTAGCCTATCGTACTGCTGCCGCCGAAGCAATAGCTGCTGCTGAAATAGAGGAGCGGACAATAGACGAAGACATCACAGTTTACTTCGAATATCCATTCATGAATAGTATAATGCGAATAGTAAAAGACAATGCTCCGGAAATTATTGCGCAAGATTTTCAGATGACCTGTAGTATGACTCTACGCATACGAAAAGGCGAATCAGAACGTCTGAAAGCCTCTCTACGCAAGGTCGATACTGCCTATCTGGCAGAAGATGTATAGTAACTACATCTTATATGCTTTTGTTAATCTAAAGAAACTCTTATCAGTTCGGTGATTTGCTCTAAGTAGAAAGCATCTTCCTCAGAGAAGCTATCAAGCGAATCACTATCAACGTCTAAGACACCACTTACTTTACCGTCAGTGAAGAGCGGAACGACAATCTCCGATTTTGATGCAGAACTGCAGGCGATATGTCCGGGGAACTGTTCTACGTCTGGAACTATTAACGTTTCTGCCTTTTCCCATACTGTACCACAAACGCCTTTTCCTTTCCTTATTCTTGTGCAAGCAATAGGTCCTTGAAATGGTCCTAATACAAGCGTATCGCCCTTAACGATATAGAATCCCACCCAAAAGAAGCCGAATGTTTGCCTTAGTGCTGCTGCTACGTTCGCCATATTTGCCACCACATCCTGCTCGCCATCAAGCAATGCTTTTATTTGTGGAAGCAATGCTTCGTATTGTTCCTTCTTGCTTCCATTATTTATTACTAATTCTTCAGCCATATTTAATCTACTTGTTTTATAGTCGGGTATAAAAGTATGAAATCTGTGGAACCGTAAAAAAGAATATTGTATATTTATTGACTATATATAAAGAGTAATATTATGAAGGACAAAGTAATTATATGTATTGGCCGTCAGATAGGCAGTGAGGGTTGTTCTATAGGTCGTCGATTGTCTGAACTGATGAATATTCCTTTTTACGATAAGGAACTCCTTGTCTTAGCTGCAAAAGAGAGTGGGTTGAATGAGGCTTTCTTTGAAAAGGTAGATGAAAAGGCTGCTCGTGGATTGTCTTATGCTTTTACAGTAAGCCTTCCTTATGTTGGAACATTTTCACCTTATACGGATATTCTTTCCAATCTTTCCAACGATGGACTTTTTAAGGTTCAAAGCGATGTTATCCGCCATTTAGCACAAAAGGAATCCTGCATAATCGCAGGTCGCTGTGCCGATTATATCCTCAGGGAAATGCCGGAGATGCGTAGCGTCTTTATATATTGCTCTATTAGCGACCGTATTCAAAATCTACTCTCACGCCATAAAGGTATGACTGAGGAACAGGCTGCCGAATTGATAGCAAAAACAGATAAAGCACGTTCTGCATACTATAGCTATTATACAGACAAAATCTGGGGAGATGCACCTTCTTACAATCTATCAATTGATTCGTCAATACTTGGAGTAGATGGCACAGCACAAATGATTAAACATTTTATCGAGAGTTCGAACCAATCTAAAGGTTGAATTATAGCTCGTTCACTATGTCACGCTGTTTGTTGAAGAACTTTATGCGTTGAGTCTCTGCACTCTCGGAAATCATCGTCGAGTATTTCTTTACTGATTGTATCCAATTTTTATTGTATTTGAATACTTCAGGATTGGTGGACATTATCGCATTGATGGAATATAAACGTATCATTGCAACATTGAATAGCGGAGTAGTCAGATAACCATAGGATGCCTCAATGTTTACGTCGGAAACATAGATGTTGAGTTTATTCCCCGTACTGAAATGACCGTTTGCAGTATCTTCCTCGAGCTTGTCCAACATAAAAATAAGATCCTCTTTCAATAGCTTTAATTCATCTTTGTTGATAAGGTTGATATACGAGAAATACTTTATGTCATTTACAATGTATGAGAATATAAGATGGTCGAAGATATATGTTGTCTCTTTCACGTGTTTTGCGGAAAACACATACTCTTTTCGCAAGGTGCGTATATCATCAGGAATTATAAGGTCAGAGAGTTTCTTAATCTTACTGTTATTGTTGTTATTATAAATCCATTTGAACAGGCGAAACTTTGATATATGATCGAAATACAGGTAATACGACTGAGGCATAAGGTTTGCCGCTGTCTGAAATTCCGTGTTGTTATATTCCTTTATGTTGTTGTATGCCTTTTTATACTGTTCAAGGATGGATCTGTATGTTGTTAACGGATCGCTGCTATCTAATATGTTTAGCTCGAACAAAGCCTTGTTTGTCGCTTTCGTGCCGATGAGATTGTCTAGAGAGAGTCCAAGAGTTTGAGATATTCGTGCAGCCTCTTCTAAGGAAATAACCGTATCGCCTCTTAGTCTTCTGTATGCTGCCTCTTTTCCAATGCAAAGAATATCCATTAATACTTTTGCAATATTGGTGCCTTGAGGGTATTTGTGTGTTACTTTATCAAGTAATGCTTCGTTTATAGTCATATCAATTTTGAATTATAGCATTTTGGTTCTTCTATATAACAGACGAAACGGATTTTTGTCTTAAGATAAAGCATAAAAAATGTTATTTTTATATCAATTAAACGCAAAAACCGGACCAAGTATCTCTTAGTTCCGGTTTTCTCTGTATTTTATAAAAGGCTTTACAACGTACTCAGATTCTTTATTTGTTTGTTGAAGTCGGTGATGATTTCCTGCATAACCTCTTCTACTGTATCAATCTGATTAACTAATGCAGCTACCTGTCCGATTTCCAATTCTCCTTCCTCTAAATTTCCTTCGAAGATACCTTTCTTTGCACGACCCCTGCCTAACAGTTCTTTCATTTCTTCTACTGATGCACCTCTTGCTTCGGCTTCTTCTACGGCAGTCATAAATGTACTTTTGATTAATCGGGTAGGAGCGAGCTTCTTTAGCAATAGCTTTGTATCACCTTCGTTTAGTCCGATACACAATTGCTTGAAGTTTTCGTGAGCAGAACTCTCTTTCGTAAGAGCGAAGCGAGTACCTATTTGAACCCCTTCAGCACCGAGGGCAAACGTAGCCAACATTCCTTCGCCGGTTCCTATACCTCCTGCGGCAATAAGTGGCAGGGTTGTCGCCTTACGTACTGACGGGATAAGGCATAGCGTTGTTGTTTCCTCACGACCATTATGTCCTCCTGCCTCAAAGCCTTCCGCTACAATAGCATCAACACCTGCATCTTCGCACTTTCCTGCAAATTTTGAGCTACTGACCACATGGGCTACTATGATGCCTTGATCCTTCAGATGCTTTGTCCAGATTTTAGGATTACCTGCTGAAGTAAATACCACTGGTACTTTCTCCTCTACGATAATATTCATAATCGTTTCAACTTCAGGATACATCAATGGAACGTTTACACCAAAAGGCTTATCTGTTGCCGCCTTACATTTGCGGATATGTTCTCTTAGAACCTCGGGATGCATTGATCCTGCACCTAACAATCCAAGACCACCTGCGTTACTTACAGCGGCAGTTAATTCCCATCCGCTACACCACACCATACCTCCTGCAATGACAGGATATTTTATTCCAAATAATTCACAAATTCTGTTCATAGATAAAGACTGTTTGCTCCAATTCGATTGGATATTAACTTGTTTGCTAAGACAAAGGAATGCAAAAACTTTTATATATTTGTCCTCTAGTAGTAACTAAATAATGAAGATAAACAATGAAACACGTAATTATGGCCGCAGGATTAGCTGTCTTTTTGACTGCCTGCGGAACGTCTGAGAAGACGGATGCTAATCCGTTTTTTACTGAGTACACTACACCATTTGGAGTACCTCCTTTTGATCAAATCAAATTTGAACATTACAAACCTGCATACCTTAAAGGTATGGAAGAGCAAGTGAAGGAAGTAAATGCTATCATTAATAATGAAGAAGCTCCTACATTTGAAAACACTATTGTTGCTTTAGACCGTTCCGGATCATTGCTTCGTAAGGTTGCTATTGTTTTCTCAGGACAAAATAGCGTTAATACTAACGATGAGATGCAGGGCCTAAGCCGTGAACTTTCTCCTCTATCGTCTAAACATAACGACGACATCAGACTTAACCCTGAGTTGTTCGCTCGTGTAAAGGCTGTTCATGATAAGAAAGATGAATTGGGCTTGAATAAGGAAGAAGCTGCCCTTTTGAGAGAGACTTATAAGAGCTTTGTTCGTGGTGGTGCTAATCTATCTGCTGCTGATCAAGCTAAACTTCGTGAGCTTAACAGTCAGTTGTCAATGCTTCAACTTTCTTTCGGACAGAATATGTTGAAAGAAACGAATTCATTCCAATTGTTTATTGATAAAGAAGAAGATCTTGCCGGTCTGCCTGCTAATTTGATTGCAACAGCTGCGAGCGCTGCGACTGCTGCTGGTCAAGATGGTAAATGGTTGTTTACACAACAAAACCCAAGCGTTATGCCATTCCTCCAATATGCAGATAACCGCGAACTTCGTGAGAAGATGTTCAAGGGCTATATCAGCAGAGGAAATCAAGGTGGTGATGCTGACAACCAAGAGATCGTTCGTAAACTTGTAACTCTTCGTTTGGAAAGAGCGAAACTAATGGGTTATGATGATTTTGCTGCTTTCGTATTAGAAGAGCGTATGTCTAAGAATGCTGCTAACGTTTACAAACTTCTTGACGAAGTATGGCCTCCGGCTCTTGCTTCTGCAAAGCAAGAGTTAGCAGACATCAATGCAGAGATTAAGAAAGCAGGCGAAAGTTTCAAGGCTGAAGGTTGGGACTGGCGTTATTATTTCGAGAAAGCTAAGGTTGCTAAGTTCAATCTTGACGAAAACGAAATACGTCCATATCTTAAACTTGAAAACGTTCTTGAAGGTTCTTTCTATGTAGCTAACAGATTGTTCGATATAACTTTCACTCCGATAACTAATATCCCTCTACCTCATCCTGACGCTCTTGCTTATGAATGTAAGGATTCTGATGGAACTCACCTTGGCGTTGTCTACTTCGACTTCTTCCCTCGTGCGAGCAAGCGTGGTGGCGCATGGTGCGGAAGCTATCGTCCTCAAAGTTATGCTGATGGCAAGCGTGTTGCTCCTGTGGTAACAATCGTTTGTAACTTCACTCCTCCGGCAGAAGGTCAGCCTGCACTTCTTAGCGCAGACGAAGCAAACACATTATTCCATGAGTTTGGACACGGATTGCACGGACTATTCCGCGACGTACAATACTCTGGCGTTTCAAGTGTGCCTCGTGACTTCGTAGAGCTTCCTTCTCAAATTATGGAACACTGGGTGTTCGAGCCTGAAGTTCTTAAGGTTTATGCTAAGCACTATCAAACAGGCGAAGTGATCCCTACTGAATTGATTGAGAAATTAGATCAAAGTGGCAAGTATGGACAAGGTTTCGTAACAGTAGAATATGTTGCTGCTTCATACCTTGATATGGATCTTCACGTATTGAAAGAAATTCCTGCAAACTTTGATGTTTTGGACTTTGAAGCTAAAGTTCTTGACAAACGTGGTTTGCTATCACAAATACCTCCACGCTATCGCTCTACATACTTCAACCACACAATGGGTGGTGGCTATACAGCTGGTTACTACAGCTATTTATGGTCTGAAGTATTAGACTGTGATGCTTTTGACGCATTCAAGGAAACAGGTGATATCTTCAATAAAGATGTAGCGAAGAAATTCCGCGACTACGTTCTAACACCTGGTGGTATCGACGACGCTATGGAAATGTATGTAAACTTCCGTGGCAAAGAACCGGGAACAGACCCATTGTTAAGAAACCGTGGTTTGAAATAAGAACCAAGCATAAATAAAACATTGGCGGGGCTATCCAAATAACTGGATAGCCCCGCTTTTTTGCGTGTGCTTACAGAACTAAATAGTGACCAACCCGATGCGGGTTGCATTATAATAGCCGCCTGAAATGCGGAGAGAGCGTAGCGAACGGAGTCTTCAGGCGGACATCGTCCTCCTTCCTTTTTCAACGCCGTAGGTGTTGCACACGTGTGTCGCAATCAAGATACCCCTGTGCAACCCGTACACGGGTTGGTCGCCAAGCACAGTGCTATCTATAGCGGGCATTTCGTATGCACCGTGATAGGTAAACAAGGAGGAAAGAAAAAAAAGTTACACCCGAAGTTTTGCTTTTTAAAAAGATAAAAATATCTTTGCACTCACACATATGGAAAAAAACAATAAAAATATCACCCTTTTAGCACAATTCTGCTCCTCAGATTTGGTCGTTTCATCTAATTTATTAGAGAGAGAGAGAGAGAGAGAGAGAGAGAGAGAGAATATATATGCTATCGTAACTCTTTAAATTTCCAAGAAGTTGGCACTCCTGCCAGCGAAAATTTCCAATCACAAACTTTATTAGAAACAATCGTTGACCGTTCGGACAAAGCTCGAACGTTACTGTCGACGTCGACGACGTATTATTTTCATAGCGAACGCAAAGTGGCGTGTCGTAGGTCCTTAGGATTCCAATCCGAACGACTTACCACACGCCATTCTTCTTTTTCGTCACGTGACAAAAGCATCATTAGAACTCTGGCGGAGCATTTTCTCCGGAGCAAAAGCAAGAATATCAGCGTATTACCTCAAAAACATAAAGTCATGTTAATTAGAAAACTACAAGACTTTCCTTTTTCGAGATTGTCAAACAACAACGCCCTTCA
>JGI994J12354_10003396_pt1 | contig 14917 bp, 19 predicted proteins | sample IntmicLarv3ML3BL_FD_12354 | JGI IMG/M metagenome (IMG submission 12354)
GCAGAATGCTCTGTAGTTCATAGTTTTTTCACGCATTGCCGCGCTGCCATTAACCTACATTTTTTTACTGCCTTAAATCTACATTTTTAGATTGACGTTGACAATGTATTCGCTAAAAATGTAACGAACAATCTCTGCCTCGGCTTCGTTTGTAATTAAGCCGCTCCCTACAACCTCGTAACCATAAGGAGCAAAGCACGTAATAAAACTCCCGCTTTTCATACGCCTCTCATAGCTCCACCGCATATTCTGCGAGATTGACAGCGATTCTTCTTGCGCTCTCGCGCCGTAGAAGCTCAGCGCGAGTTCGCCGCCGAGGTCGGCTGTGTCGATGCGCTCCGCCTCGAAGTACACGCTCACGCCGAGGGCGTTCAGTTCGCGAACCGCTGTGAGGCAGTCGTGCGTGTTCCGCGCGAGCCGCGAGATGGATTTCACGAGAATGCGGTCGATTTTGCCGCGCCGAGCGTCGCGCATCATACGCTGGAAGTCCGCGCGGGTGTCGACGCGCGTTCCGGTCAGCCCCTCATCGGCGTAAAGCCCCGCCATTTCCCACTGCGGGTTTTGGCGAATCAGTCGGTCGTAATGCTCGACCTGCGCGGCGTAACTTTCGAGTTGGTCCGCGCTGTCGCTCGACACTCGGCAGTACGCCGCAACGCGGATTTGCGTCGCGATTCGCGCGGTCGGCGGTATGTAGTGGATTGTCTGTTGTGTTTGCATTTTTTCGCTCCTTTCCGACGAGGTTTTGCGCCTCATCTGCATCTATTTTATCAAGATGCACGGCACAAAGCTACGCGACACCAAGGTTTTCTCGGTTTCTCACACAGTATCAAAATTCCGGCTTCGGCGCAAACTCCGCCGTTGGCGCAACGATTTCCAGTAAGTCATCAAGAGTGCCTTCCTCGCCGAAATAGCAGATTTCCTCAAAGGCGTCAATCGTCAAGCAATCGCCATCGGCGATGTCCAGTGAGTGCGTGAGCAGCAGCGTACCGAAAAAGTTCACGCTGACGCTGTTCTCAATAGCGATTGGTATTCCGGGATCATCGCCGTGCCGCATCGGATAGGCGTACACGCCATCCGGCAGCGTGTCGCTGTCAATGCGCGACTCCGTCAAGAGCGCGTAGCGGTCACGGAACTCGATTGCGTCGCATTCCGCGACCGGTGCGTCGATTGCTGTCATGATATTTCCCTCCAATTGTTAAATAATGTGCTGTCCATATTTTTCGCCAAGTCATCGCGGGTGAGCGCGAACTCGCGTTTGCTGATGAGCTTGTCTGCGAGGAGCCTGCGCAGCACTGCGGTTGCGATGAAGAATTTGAGCGCGTTGCGCGCTTTTTCTCCCTCTGCGGCACGATAGTATTCGGTGTCGTACAGCGCGATGACGTTGTTGATGTGTTCCATTTTGGTGACCTCCTGTATTATCATTATTCTGTTGTCCAAGTGCAAAATGATGCGGCGGAGCGGCTCCGAGGAACCGCGGTGCCTGAGCAATATTACCCTGCGGCTCATCCCCATAATTCCGCGGAGCCGCGCTCCGCCGCATAGTTTCATACTTGTCCGTTTTCGATTTGGCAGAAATCACCGAGGTCTCGCAACAACCAACCTCCTACGCAGGGACCTTGCCTGACCACCAGCGCGTATTTTCATCCGTCGGAGCAACGCTCCGGGGACTCAGGCTTGCTGTGCATGAATTAAGTCGCGGGCGCGCTCACGTCCTCATCAGTGAGAGAACGGTCTTGGCTGCACTATCCGGCGACACCTGTTAGGGTCTTTTTCGATGTATGCCATTCAGTTTTTCGTGTGAGAGGGATTTTATCCCTTCATGTTATTAAGTAATGAAAACGCGTTTTGGACGGAAATTTTTTCAATTTTCTAAAATATTCTTTAGCTTGTTAAGTACAGCTTCCGTCCGGTCATGCAGCGTCATGCGAGGAATACCAAGGGTTTTTGCCGCTTTTCGCTCGCTTTTTTTCTTGTTGTCGAGCGAAAAATAAATTTCTTCAATCAGCCGCCTTTCGTTCTCGTTGAGGGTGTCAAGAGCAGCGTAGAGCTTCTCGCGTGTCTCGCGGGCGATCAGAATGTCCTCAATGCTCTTTTCGCCTGTGGCAAATTCCGTGCCGAGGTCACTGAGCCTGTCGAAGCTGTCCTCCGCGCTCGGTATGAACGTCACCGTTTCGCGCTTGACAACGGTGCGTTCGGTTTTACGTATGCGCATGCGGTAGTCCATTTTGAAATCGTTTTTTCGCATAAATTCATAGACCTCGTCACTGACTTCGACCTTTTCATTGTCTACCGTGACGCTTTTCTTAACTTTTTTACTCATGTAAATCTCTCCGTTTTCGATAAATTTTGGGTAAAATCGAAAACGGACAGTGGCGGGGATCGGCAGCGCGGAAGTGGTGCAGGTAACAGCGATTTCTGCATAAAAAGAGTCACAATCCCGGTAAGGATTGCGACTCTTTTTGCCATCAGCGTATAGTTAACTTGACGCTCGTATTACCCGAATGCCGTCTGCGCATATCACCTCCCTATAGTTTTTTGGATTCACAATTTAAGAAAAAACGCAATCGCTGGGTAAAACGAGATAGCAGATATGGTTTTGACGCATTTCTGCAACTTGACAAGCGCTCGGCTTGCTGTGCGCACAGGTTTCGTGTCTTGTCTTACTCAGACAACATTTTATACAGCATTGTGGCTACAGCGTGTTTTTGCGTCCTTATTTGGTTGTTTTCGTATCGCATGACAACCAAATCACTGCCGTTCGCCAACAATGCTACATCAATATCTGCGTATCGTTCTAATGACTGAACCATTTCCTCGGTGCCAACTACAAACACTAAATCAGTTTTGAAATGCATCTGCATGAAAGAAAGGCAATCCAGAAAATGGCGCGCATTCTCAACAAAAATAGTTCGTACATCGTACTCGGATTTCACAAATGACAGCGCAGAGGACTGCACCTCGTATTCGCGTCGAAAGGTATCCATTAGCACTGCGCACAGCACTTGTAGCTCTGCTGAAACGAATACGACAGGCGTCTCGTTCGCTCTTTTCGATAACCTTGCGAACTGCTTGACATATTCAGAATAGTCGTATTTTGAAAGATCTCGTAGCGATTTCAGAACCGTTTTTTGATCGCACCCTTTATTAAGCATATCATTAACATATGCAACAACAACCGGCACCGCAAAGCTGTTAGAGGGTCCGCACCCCTGCTCAAACAAAAATGGAAATTCACAATTCGCAAAGACATTGATGCCAAGTGGGTTTTCGTCGCAATGCGCCAACCCTCCTATGGGGAGTCTACGTAGGGTGTCGCTGCTAACGCCAATTACGTGCGGAAAACTCGTTGGTATTGTGACAAATCGCCCATTATCCAAAGCACTTACAATTATTGCAGTTTCGGATAGCTCGCGTGTGATATCGTAGAGATACTCAGAATCTGAGAGTAGCGAGGTCACACAGCTTATACTAACTATGTCGACACCCAAGTTCTTGCAGACTTTGAGCGCTTTTGCAAGGATATGCACATCTCCCATTGCTTGTGAGGTGTTCTCGGATAAGATTTGCAGGTTTACCAATTCATAGTCCGTATTGCACTCGTCCAGCACCAGCGCACACATTGTTCCATGACTTAGGGCACCCGCGCTGGGTACCTCATCTGTGTTGCAGAATGAAATATGCTCTACAATCTCGCCTTTGACACGCTTTGCATCGATTGCCGTGTCTAAAATCGCTATCTTGCTCATGGGTGTCCTCCCAAACCGAATATTTCTTGTGTGGGGAGGTTTGTTCCTCCCCACACTTCAATGCTGTCAAACAACGCTGCTTCAAATTCATGTGGTGAAAATGCATTGCCATTTCAATGTTTAACACATACACCAACGAAACGAAGCCCTCTTAACATTCGCTTGAAACCATGGGGTGAATTAATTAACACAGCCCCAGCATCGCAAGACCACCGGCTGCGGCCGTAGCCGCTATTCCGGCACCGTTACTATACTGAGCAAGATTATCTGTAATCCCCGGAGGTGTCGGGCAGGGTGTACATCCTTCGCACGAATAACATCGCATGACTTCGACAGTGTGCTTCTTTTTGCGGAATTTTTTGTTAAGTTTTTTCATGATTTTTCTCCTTTCATCGTGACAGCATTGACAACGAAATAAATAGCCTAGTACCGCATGCGTGCTGCTACCCCATCTGCTCCGCTACATAAAGCCCGACGCGGGACTGGATAATCCGCGCCGTTTCCGCCGCCGTTCGTGCGCCGTTGATATAGGCGTCGACCTCCTCAGAGACGATGGACATTATCTTGGAATCACCCGCATACGATGTCGTGATATTGTCTATCGCGTCACGCATGAGCGCGACCTCCGCCGCCGTGAGCGGATAGCTCGCGCGCAGGCTTTCGTTCACCTCGTCTACCTTGAGGAAATAGCGGAAATCGCTGCGGAAGCCCGCGTAGCGCGTCATTCCGAGTCCCTTCGACCAATCGCGCTCGGCAATCGGCATCTGCTCCGCCGCCGCCTTCTGCTCAAAGTCGTTTTTGTTTATCATAAAGCCTATTTGCGCTGTCTTGTCCGCGTCAATAAGACTGCTTATGAACGCCCACGCCTCGTCCTTGTGCTCAGACGTCTCCAATATGCCGAGCGTGTAGAACGCGGCGATGGTGTTGCCCGATACACTTTTATTTGACGGGAACCCAAGATACGCACCGTCGTCGCCGTAGAGGTCAAGCATAGCGCGCACACTCCTAATATCACCGAGTATGGAGAAGAAAAGCAGCGTTTCGTTCCTGTCGATGCGTTTGACATAATCCTCGTAGTAGCTGTCGAAGTCCGTGCCGGTGAGCCTCAGATTGTCGCCTAAATCGACCTCGCTCGGGAATCTGTCGGCGAGCTTTAGTAGCCTAACAAAGTCCGCGTTGTCGAAGTCGCAGGTACCGTTCTTCCAGTTTACGAGCCCGTCAAGCTGATAGCCGATACAATTAACGAGCCAGTTCAGCGCGGAGTAGTCCTCTAAGAGCAGCGTGTTCGGGTGCTTGTCGAGCACTGCGGAAATCTTTTCAATCGTCAGTCCGTCATCGCCGAAAAGCGACGGCTTGCCAGCAAGCGAGCGCGGTATGAATTCCGGCGTGATGTGAAAGAGTTTGCCGCCTACCTCGCCCAATTTCAAGATGCTATCGAACAAATCCTCGCGCTTGACGTTCGCATCGCCGTCCAAAAATGCATCCAACTCGGTGAGAATACCCTTAGTGACGTATTTTCGCGACGGAATGCCGGTCAAGTCAATCATGTCGGGCGCGTTACCGTTGAGAATGTCAATATCAAGCTGCGTCATGGCGCCGGAGTAGTCGGCCTCGCCCGTGTTGTACGCGCTGTAGTCGCGGATAGTGACATAGACAGTGTTGCTGTCGGCGTTGAACGCACGCACTCGACTTTCCAAGGTCGTATTCGTGTACGTCGTCGCAACGGTGATTATTGTTTTATCCTCGGCTGAGACGGCTACGCTCGGGTCGTGTGTCAGCTTGTAAATTCCGTCGTCGGTTTTCCCTATCAGGTACTCCGTGTCGGAGATTTTATACAGTCCGCGCACGGCTGCTCCTGTCACATAAATGCCCGATGCATCAAAGTCTATTAGCAGTGTTTTCACGCTTTCCTCAATGTCGTAACCGTATACAGCCATAACATTTGAGCCGTCAGAATTGAAATTTATCTCCCAATTGTCCGTCAGTAAATCCCATTCGTCAACACCACGATGGAGTAATGCTGCATTTCCGAGATTGCCTATATCGTAAGGCGTGTACTCTGCTTTGTTGTTGGCACCGAGCGTAACAAAAGCTAAACCGCTCGCCTTATCCGAACGATAAACTACCTCGCCACCGCTCGCTCTCGCCATACCTAATATATACTGCTCCTCCGGGTATGCTGATAAATGCTTTGCCGTTTCTGCGGAAAACGAATGAATCCTCGTTCTTGTATCGTCAATGGTAGTTCCTGTGCTGGTTCGCAGGTAAGCGTTGCCGTCTGCGTCCGTTTCTATCTGCATAACGCCGCGCAGCTCCCACTCACTTGGCAGCTCACAGGATGCCAAAATAGCGCCGTTCGGCGCGTACTTTGCCAACTCGAACCGCAGCGGAGTCGTTGTTCGCATGGCGAACGGAACACTGCTGAAGGACATCTCGTCCGTCGTGTACTCAAAGCAAACCCAAATATTCGCGTCGTCATCCATTGTGAACGCGGACAACCGTGTATACTCGAAATTCTCGTCCATAGGCGCAGCCTCGTACGGCGCCTCCGCCGACCACGCGAGCTGCTTATCCTTGCCGTCCGTGTCCACGCTCCAAATCTCAAAACGCTGTGCGATGACGTTTTCCTTGTCGTCCTTCATATCGGAGAACTGCTCGTAGTAAATTCGCCCATCTAAATACACAAAAACAGTAGTGCCCCCGCGCATTGATAGTCTGTCCGCTTCAAGCGCGAGGTCGAGCCGTTCCTCGCGGAAAAGCGTTGCGGGGTCGATAATCTTTATGAACTCATCGGATTGCATTACCGCCGTCGGGTCGTCGGACGTTGCGGTGTCGGTTAGTGGTGGCTCCTGTGGAGTTGCGCACGCCGTAAGCAGCGTGAGCAGTAGTGCGAGGGAAAGTAGGATTAATAGGGTTTTAGTTAGCGTTTTATTCATAACGTCTCCTTTCGGGGCGATGAGTGAAACTAAAAAATGTTTCAGATTAGTTATTTTTCACTTGGAGAGGCTGTCGCCTCTCCAAGTATCTACTCACAGTGTACATTATTATTGTGCGGCAAAGATTGGATGGGTGCTACGAATCTTCACAAAGCTGCGCGCGCTTTAGTCTCGAAATGGAGTTTTTACACTAACACAGCCCCAACATTGCAAGTCCACCACCCGCTGCGGTGTAAAGAGTTTGGTTAGCGAGGAAGTTTGTGGCAACGGGATCATTCATGCTACCGCTACATGATCCACACCAACAACCATAACAGCGCATAGCTTCAACGGTATACTTCCTTGACTTGAATTTTTTATTTAGTTTTCTCATAATAGCTATACCTTCTTTCTTCAAATTTATGTACACTGCGCAGTCGACGTCGACATAGTAGCGAACGTGCTCCCTATATCATTCATCCACTATTGATAATTGCAAAATTGCCATAGATAGATTCTCAATCGTCATTACATCGTATGTATGACTATCCAAAACACGATGTACAGGTAATGACAATTCTCTCTCGACAAGGTCAAAAATATACAAGAAATTCACAGGTAAAATACCAATGCTCGGATCAACTAAAACGACGTCATCGCCTATATCTTCTCTACCGGTAATTTCCTTCAGCGCGAATCTGATGGCTACCTTTATCTCGTCTGTAGTTTGCATATTGCCCTCCTAAACAGCTTGAACGCTCTCGGTCAAGCAACTCAATCTCTCACTAATAACCGCTGCGGCTTGGACATGATCAAGTAAATTAACAATGGGTAGCGTAGCATCGTTGATGCTGGGATAATGTTCCTGTATGAATCGTTCATCAAAGAAGTCATACGTAATTTGCCCGTGTTCGTCTTGCGGTATATCAAAAGTAGTACGCGACAGAGCAAAGGCTTCTGCAGTGAACTCAAACCTTTCCTCACAATATGTCGCCAATGCGCTGAGATTACTCTGCAATTCCTCGAAAGACTCTCCTTGTGCGTAGTACGCACAGAGTATAGCTATATCAATATCTATTGCGCTACTCATAACCAAAGGATACTCTGCGAAATGATGGAATTCTCGTTTTTCAAATGGCATTATCCCCTCTGGAATTCCGACTGTAATCACGTCAGCACCTAAAATGTCAAGCAAGCGGAAGTAACAATTGAACCTAACAACCTTTTCTGAAAAAGAGCAATCGCTGAACAAGAACGACGGTAATGTGTAACAACCAAACAAGGCTCCAAGCGCATTGCTCGTCAATGACACAACGGTATAGTTTGTCTCCAAGACTTTACTTAAGAGCATTTGAGTCTCGAATTTGCTGCAATGTTTGCCTAATCCCGCTACACCTATAGTCGGTGTGCTCAGTCTGTTTAACCTATACTCCTTGCGGCGATGATATTCTGCATCAAGCCCTTCGTTTCCATCTGGTTTACGTTCAAGCAGACTGTACTTGCCTGCGTAATCGTCCAAGTTTAATTGCGATGCAGCCAGTGGTAAGATAAGGAGCTCCTTTTCCAGCCTCAGTGCTTCATCTATTACGTTAAAGTACTTGGTAGTGTCGAAATTCCTATAGTTATCGAGTAGAATTACGACATCGCAATTCGCCAGCAATTCCTCCTCCGTTGGCGCGACAATCCCTAACTTTTCATTCAAAGAAGCCACCACACGGCTATCCTCCTTAAACGAAATAAAACCTGTTATTTCTGCGTCTATTAAATCAGCTTTATAATCGTACACAGTGTGCATATCTGGATGGTACGGAAAAAATAGTAGTTTTTTCATTCAATTCACCTTATTTCGTCTGTGTTGAATCCAAGCTCGTTAAGTACCGCAATCTCATAGAGATTTGATAACGAAACAATGTTGTTCCGCGCGCATTTTGTCAACAAATCCTCTCGCACAGGCTCAACGGCTATGTTCAGCTCCGCAATGCAATACGAGCAATGCCTTAAGTTCCAACAATCCACACATTCATCTCTTGTCAACTTACCAATATTTAGTATTTTTCTCATTTGCGCTACATTCAAGCCCGCACCCAGTGTGCCTACATTGTGGTATCCAACCTGCTCGTTAATACGTTCGCAAGGATACATCTTTCCCTCGATGTTGAAAAAGAGCCTATTGACACCTATCATACACGAACCCGAATGGTGTACCCGCGTTGGTAGTACGGAGCCATTCATATTTCTTTTCCGCTTGATTATTTCAGTTCGGACTCTACTCACTACAGGACTGACTTTCTCTACGGCGAACTTTTCCACCAAACTGAAAAGCATTTTGAGATGCTCGTAGTAGACGACTCTGTTGTAATCTTGGCTGTAAGCCACGTCTTGCGACAAACTCACGTCGTTGATAGGGTTATAAGTGATGTTCAGTCCTATGTACGCTTCTTCCTGCGCGAAAAACTCCATCGTTCGCCCCAAGTCTGCCTTTGGGCTGATTGTTGAGATCAGTGAGATTCTATGCGCATATTCAGGGTATTCAGCACGGATTTCGTTTATGTTTTCGGTTATAAGGTCAAATGAACCTTCGCCATTTGCAAATTTCCTTGATAGGTCATGGTTTTCCTTTGGGCCATCCAAGCTGATACTAACTCTAAAGTCGTTCGCTACCAAGTAGTCCATGATTCGCCCCGACAGCAGAGTCCCGTTAGTTGTCATTGAAAAACTAACGCGCTGCCCCTCGATCTTCGACTTAACATATTCAGCACATTGCCTAATCAAATCAAATTCAAGTAGTGGCTCGCCTCCATAGAACGAAATTACAATATCCGATGTCTCGCGACTGCGCTCCAAGAAAAAATCTATAGCTTCCTTTGCGGTTTCCCAAGTCATACGCTTGTTCCCGTGCTCTCTGTATCCACTGTAGAAATTGCCTGAAAACTGACAGTATTCGCACCGAAGGTTGCATTGCTGTGTCACTTGCAGGATTAACTGCCGCATTCTGTTCTTGGCACAGTGCTCAATAACAGCGGTATAAGGGTGTTCTATTTCCTCCACCACGTTGGGTATTAACAATCCTTGCTCTTGGTACTTAGCAATTACTTTACTTTCAATCTCGGCTAAGTCACCGCTTTCCACACGCCTAACTTCTTGATATTCATCTTCAGAGAGGCTAATGAGCGAATTGGTGTGACGATCATAGAGATAGGGGTTCCGATAAGTTCGGAAGGTCTTGAAAATCACTTTTCGTGACATGTCTACTCCTTTCTGCTTTTAGGTACCGAACACTGCGTTTACACAGTGTTCGGTACTCGGCTGACGGCTACTCTGAGTCCTTAGCCGCCGCAACGCGCGCCTTAATATTCGCAGGAGTTTCCGGCTGATAGAACACCAGCCCACACGGCGCGGTCGCAACCACTGCCGCGAGTGCGACTACCATTGTCGATGCGATGCGCACGAAGTTCTTCGAGATGTTAAGTTTTTTCATTTGTGCTTCCTCCAAAATATTGTTGTATTACCGCCACGACTGCCGACACTGCCGGGATGACGAGTCCGAGTGCTACGCAAAAGGCATACTCTGATTTGGAAAGAAATGCAAACACAAGAACTATGACAACACAGCTAATACCAATCAGCCGCGAGCGGTTACGAAATTTGACTACCTCCACCGCTGTCAGCGGACGATTTGCGTTTTCAACCGGAGCAAATGCGGAAATTCCGATTGTGCCAACGATGGAAATACTTACGGAAATTATTCCGTTTATAGAACCCGAAAAATATTGTATACAGACAATCGCGCCAAGCATGGTCAGCACCGATATGACTGCGCACACCCAAAACTTTCCCGCGTGATATCCTCCTACCGAAGTTCGCGTCATCGTAAATGGTATGAAGAATGCCAACAACTTTAGTAACGGAACTTGGAGTACAATACCAAAGAGCAGTGTGAAGGCTAAGGCGATTCCATGCGAAAAGGCGATTATTAACCCATAGACATAAATGTCGCGCGTATCCTCTGTCGCTACGCCGTCTCGTATGAAAAAATTCGTTATATTGTTAGCTATCTGTTCCAAGGTTTCACCTCGAATCTTTTACTAAACAATATAACGAATTTTTGCGACAGTCAATCCTCAATGCCGTGAACTGGCAAAAACAGACCGTGAATGAGGTTTATTCATCGAATTTTGTCTAAGTATTCACTTTTGAATTGAATATTTGCGCCATAAAAACGAACTCACCGTCCTTGTATTCGCAAAACATAACACCGCGATTTCGCTCTACAACCCGCTTAATTGAGGCCAGCCCGAACCCGTGGAGATTTTTCTCCGCCTTGCTGGTAATAGGGAATTCTCCATCATTTGTTGAAACCTCGGGCGAGGAATTGGAAACGCGCATCAAGAGAAACCCCGGTTCTGTCTTTAGTTGCAACTCTATATAGCGTTTTCTCTCGGGTTGGGTCGACAGCGCTCGGCATGCGTCCAACGCATTATCCAACGCATTGCTCAAAATAATATTTAAGTGAACAGGGTTAACCAACACATCCGACAATTCATCGAAAACTATACCAAAACGTATGTTCTCTTGCTCTGCGAATAATCGTTTTTCAGTTATTATAGCATCCACACTCGGGCGACCGGTTATGGTGGGACTCATAACAGCTTGCGAGTCTTTTATATATTCCCCGATGTAGTCTTGCAATTCTGCCACTTGACCATTATCGGCAAGAACACCTATGCTCGTCAGGTGGTTAACCATGTCATGCTTAATGGCGCGGATTTCTGTATGCTGGCTCTCAATTGTTTCAAATAATAATTCGTTTTTCGCGAGTTGCTGCTCAATCATTGTTGTTTGCAATTCATGTTCCGCGTATGACTGGAACTTTTCAAAAACAAAAAACACAAGTACCGACAACAAAAGAAATGCCGTTTCAAATAATAAGTGCATAAGCGTTGCGGGTTCGCCGGATGCGGCAACAAGCACCATATCTCCAACCGATAATCCTGCACAGATACATACGATAAACAACAGAAACAGATGGTACGTAAAAGGCACAGGCTTAACTCTCGTTTTCCGCCTTCCTGACACCACGAACGCAAGTATAAGAAGTAATACCTTTGACGAGTATGCTCCCAAATAGAATAGAGTTGTCATTTGTGCAATCTCCAACATAGTTCGCCCAAACGCAAACGTCAGAGCTACCATTACAAAACTTTCCGCCACGAATATATAAGCCACTAAAAGTCCGCTGTAAAATAAGCGCTGCGTTTTTGTACCGTTATACAATGTTAACGATAGCGCGAAGCACACTAAAGGCGTCAGTAGCGGCACAAATTCTTTGAACCATGTCGACGCTGTCATATTCAAGACAAAGTATAGCGCGCTGCTTAGAATATAGGGCAGCTTCGAGTTATACTTTCTTCCTAGGAACCTTCCAAAGAACACGACCAAGGTTGCCGTCTCGCACATCACGACAGGCAATTGCAACAACGTACTAATACTCAATTTAACTACCGCCCATTTTGTATGTTAGCAGAGCTTTGTCGAAATCGCTAACTCTGCTTTCCGATAACTTAATTTCCCTCGTCTTGCAATACGGTTTCATCAGAACCTCAGTGCCCGCTCTAATTGAACAGTGGCGTAGATTCACAAGCGTCGACCGATTGCATCTGTAAAACCCACACCCTGTTAGCTGCTCTTCCACGGTATCTAATCTAAGCCTGTTTAGGACAATTTTGGGACCATCTGTATCTGCGGAATGTACCATCAAAGAATGATCCTTCACTTCGAAGTAGTATATTTCTGCACAAGGAATAGCGGCTTCAGCTCCGTTTATTGTGCAACGAAAATATTGCGTTTCCCTGCGTTGCGCCATAACACTTTTTACCGCACGGTTGAATGTGTCTTGGTCATATGGCTTCACTAAAAACCCGCGCGGCTGCAATTCGAACGCCTCTGGTAATAGCTCGGAGTGCGTCGATACGAACACGATAGACGTGTCGGGTCGGAAACCAAGCTCCTTGTAAACGTCCAAGCCGGACTTTCCGGGCATTTCAATGTCGAGGAATATGTACTCATACTCCCTGCCGTCATTTACGCTTTTTAGCAACTCGTCGCCACTTGAAAACGCGTCAATGGTAAGCCTTTCGCCGCGCCAGTGGATACATCCCCGTGCCGCGTCTTCAAGAACTTGCAGTTGAATCCAATTGTCATCGCATATCGCGATTCGCATTTTCAATCCACCTCTCAATTCATTCGTTTTTCGCACATAATAACACCAGTGCGAGCGGAAGTCAAATTTTGAAGGGATTTTCAATAAAAGATTTTATTAATATACAAAGGATAGCGAGAAAAACAGTTCACCACATTCACACCATAATACCACTACGTTTGTTATTCGTCAATATTTCACATAAAATATGTCATATAAACATTTAAGAGGTGGTATTATGGTAGACAAGTTATTGCGCTATACATTGCGTGTTGACAGACTTATGTTCCAAAAATTCAGATACATCGCCGACTCCGAAGGGCGCTCCGCAAACCGTGAGATTGAGCAATATATCAAGCGCACGGTGCAGGAGTACGAGAAGTTGAACGACAAAATTGAGGTTGGGGACGAAGACTAGTTGAACGACATTGCGACTTGTAGCTGTCTTCTTTCGTATCGGCGACTCGGCGATGAAAGGAAGGATTTATTTCTAAAAAAAGAAAATGTTTGCGTCCGTCTCTCTGTTCTATTCTTCTGCTGCTAATACTTAGAGTGAATACTTATGTAGTCCACAGTGAACCCTCCCCCGGTTCACTGTGGACTATGCTCACCATGTGAGCTATTGGATTCGTCGCAAAAAAGTGTACACTACTCCCTTGCACCGCAGAGCGTTTTTCGTCGCCGCTACAGCTTATACAGATTGCTCCGCCGCCCGTTGCGCGTATGGTAGCGTGCGGTTTTCTCTATGTGTCCGCTCTGCTCCAAGTCCGCGAGCGCACGCTTAACGGTCGAAACCGACAAACCCAAGTCGGCCGCGATGCGCTTCTGTCCGAGAAAGCACACGCCGTCCTCGTCGGCGCGGTCGCAGAGGTAGATGTAGACGGATATTGCTCGCGGCGAGAGGTCACTTGCGTAAATTTCTCGTTTTACTTTCGTAAGAATCACCTCGAATCGTTAAATTTATCTCTTTAGCGTTGACAAAGTATATATCTCGGTATATACTAACGGTGGACTTAAAATTAAGGAGGTTGCTTGAATTATGGATACTGCAAAAATCTTTGTAAACGGTAGCAGTCAAGCGGTGCGCTTGCCAAAGGATTGCCGCTTCGACGCGTCGGAGGTCGGCATTCGCAAGGTCGGCGAGCTCGTCGTTCTATATCCCATCGGCGGCGAGTGGAGCAATTTCCTCAACAGCGAGCCGCTGTCCGACGATGTCGGCGATGCGATTCTTGCCGCACGACGCGAGGACTTCGGCTCCGAGAGGGAAACGCTGTGAGGTTTATGCTCGACACGAATATGTGCATTTTTCTGCTGAAACACCGCACCGAGGTGCTGGAGACATTCCAAGCTCACCGCGAGGACGGCATCTGCATCTCCGCTATCGTGCTTGCGGAGCTTGAGTTCGGCATCGAAAACAGCACACAGCGCGACAAAAACAGAATGACGCTGTTGAGTTTTCTACCACTCGTTGAGATACTGCCGTTCGACGCACGTGCCTCCGGCGAGTACGGCAAGATTTGTGCAGACTTGAAACGGCGCGGCACGCCCATCGGTCAGATGGATATGCTTATCGCGGCGCACGCACGGTCGCAAGGCTTGACGCTCGTTACCAACAACACACGCGAATTTGAGCGCGTCGAAAACTTGAATATAACGGATTGGACGGTGCAGTAGCACCGTCTTTTCTCTTGGTCACTCATCAAATTCCTCATCATCCTCCGGCACTCTCGGCGGCGGCACCGGCAGCTTTCGCGTCGGCAACGCCTTGCCGGGTGGCACGCCGAAGTCCTCGCCGTCTGTGTCCACCATCGGCGGTTGCGGTGTCGGTTTCGCCGAAGCCACTGCCTTTTGCTGCGGGTATTTCTCCACAATCGCGCGCTCCACCGCGACGCGGTCGGCATACGGCACGGGACGCGGTTCAGCCTGCGGCATCGTCCACTCGTCGCCGAACGTGATGCTGTCAACGTCAATCTAAAAATGTAGATTTAAGGCAGTAAAAAAATGTAGGTTAATGGCAGCGCGGCAATGCGTGAAAAAACTATGAACTACAGAGCATT
>JGI994J12354_10003397_pt1 | contig 14916 bp, 11 predicted proteins | sample IntmicLarv3ML3BL_FD_12354 | JGI IMG/M metagenome (IMG submission 12354)
ATCTACATGAAAAATCAATGCTGAAAACTACCTCTTCTGAAAAGAACTATAAGGGGTCAATTTGAATAGGAACTAGGGGACTAGTTTGATAGGAATATCCAGATAGTGTTTAATACACAAAGGAATTTATAATGTTAATATTTGTTAGTAAAACACAGAGCTTTATTAGAGACGCTCTTACATTTTACTTAACTGGTGGTATACTTTTCAATTACTAAGTGGACTACTTTTCGATTATATTATACAGATAAAAACAGAATGAAATTGATTAAAACCTAGACCGGGGTACGAATTATAGCGCTGTAAAACAGAAACTTAAATCAAAATTAGTCCGAGGGTTCGAAAAGGTGCAACTTTCAAAGAAAAAGCCTAATAATCGATTGATTATCAAACTTTTATTCATTTCAGCGGAGAGAGAGGGAACGTTTATTTCTTTCTAACCGCTTGATATATAAGATTTATCAATCTCTGAAATTAGACGATCCCCGAATTTAAATTTGTGGGGCTTCTGCGATTTGCACCGCATTTCATACTGGTACAAAAGTAATCATATCTTCTTAAATATGCAAATTCTATTCTATTCAAAAGTTTATAGTTGTGCTCAAATCTATATTTTAGATATAGCCATGGGCGCAATTACAAACTTTATCTTTTGGTTAATTTAGCAATAATGTTTATATTTGCAATCGTATCTATATTGAAACTATGATTAAGGAAACAAAAATAAATTACTCCAAACTTGGTAAGATAATGCAAGAGTACCCCAAAGGGCTTGTATTACTCTCATCATTGCTCGTTTCAGAAGGATATTCTTATGAATTACAGCAACAATATAGGAAAAGTAATTGGCTTAGATCAATTGGCAAAGGGGCTATGCTGAAATCGGATGATCCATTTCTATTATCAGGAGCTCTCGCAGCATTGCAACTTCAATCAAATATAAATATTCACTACGGAGGTCGTTCGGCATTAGAACTGCAGGGTAATACTCATTATTTACGACTTATGTTATCTGAAGCAACTTTATTTGCTCCGGGGCAGACAAAATTACCCTCTTGGTTTGTGAATAATAAGTGGGACACTGATTACCAAATATCCAAAATATCTCTTTTTAGAAACGATACTGTTGGTTTGATAGATTATCAAGATACTCTGATAAAGATGAAAATATCAACTCCCGGACGCGCTATGATGGAATGTTTGGCTCTATGCCCTGATGATTTTTCATTAATGGAAGCCTATGAATTAATGGAAGGGCTGTCAACTTTGCGTCCAAAACAAGTGCAAGAATTGTTGGAAGAATGTAAATCCGTAAAAGTAAAAAGACTTTTCCTCTATTTCGCAGAACGTGCTGGGCATAGCTGGTTTAAATACATTGATCAAACAAAAACAAACCTTGGCTCCGGCAATCGAAGTCTCACAAACAATGGTGTATTAGTCTCGAAATATAGTTTAGTATTACCTAAAGAATTGGCACAATGAAAGAAACGTATAAGAAGCAAGTGTCTCTCTTGTTGGATATATTACCGGAAGTAGCAAAAGAAGATGTATTTGCACTTCATGGAGGAACTGCAATTAACTTATTCTGCCTAAACATGCCTCGTTTGTCGGTTGATATAGACCTTACCTATATTCCGGCTAGTGAGAGTAGGGATACGGATTTACAGAATATACGGTCAGCGCTTGAAAGAACAAAAGAACGATTAAGGAAACAGATTCCGATTATCAGCTTTGCAGATCCGGTTAGAGCCGAAGAAGAATTGAAGCTGATATGCGCTACCCCTGAAGCAATGGTTAAAATCGAAGTAAACCAAATCAATCGTGGAGTAATTGCAGATACAGAATTAGTTATATTATGTGATAAGGCTCAAGATACTTTTGATAAATTTTGTGAAGTAAGAATTGTCTCTCAAGGACAACTGTGGGGTGGAAAGATTAATGCTGCATTAGATAGGCAACATCCACGAGATTTGTTCGATATAAAAAATCTGATAAAAGAAGTTGGTTACTCTACTGAAATAAAGGAAGGCTTTATCTTTTTTCTTTTGTGTGGAAAAAGACCTATACATGAATTGCTAAGACCTCATTCTATTGACCAATCGACTGTATTTGAGAGTCAATTTTATGGAATGACAGATAATGCTTTTGGACATGATGAGTACGTAAGCACAAGAGAAGCCTTGATTAAAATAGTCAATGAATCACTAACAAAGGAGGATAAAGAATTCTTGTTAGCGTTTTCCAAAGGAGAACCGGCTTGGACAAATGTTGATTATAGTAAGTATCCAGCAATAAAATGGAAATTGTTGAATATTAACAAACTGCGAGAGGGTGATTTTTGCAAACATACAGAGCAGGTTAACCTGCTCCAGCAAACTTTATTTAAGTCTTAGAGGGGCATGAAAAAGAAAGGACGCAATTTATGGCAGATGTTCATTCAATAGAAGTCAGAAGTTACAATATGAGCAGAATCAAAGGAAAAAATACAAAACCTGAGATTCTGCTCAGAAAATATCTTTTTTCTCAGGGATTGAGATATCGGCTTTATTCTAAAAATCTTCCGGGTAAACCTGATATTGTCTTAACAAAATATAAAACCGTGATTTTCGTCAATGGTTGTTTCTGGCATGGGCATGAAGGATGTCGTTATTTTGTTATACCCAAAACCAGGACAGATTTCTGGGTTAACAAAATAAATATTAATGTACATAATGACAGAATAGTATCTCGGCAACTTGAAGGCATGGGCTGGAGGGTGATAATCGTCTGGGAATGCGAGTTGAAAAAAGAGAAGAGAGAGGATACGCTCTGTATGCTAGTAAACAATATAAAGAACACAAACTGATAATGTTAGATTTTTATTATAAATATTACAACAACAGGTTTCTTCTGAAATCCAGAGAGCTTTCAAAAGAGATAAATTCAGTTTTATCGATGAAAGGAGTAAAACCTGTATGCACTTCTGAGATTATAATAAATAAAAAATACGAGGATACTCTGGGGAGTAAATTATTCACAGAACTGAATAATTTATATTATACGATTGAAACTAAGCAGAATGGAGATTCATTTTTATCCAGGTATCTGGATAAAAATAAAATATCAGATAATGCGGATTTTCTTTTTGCGGATTTTTTCTGCGGAGCGGGCGGACTCAGCGAGGGAATTACTCAAGCTGGATTTACTCCGGCATTTGTCAATGATCATAATAAATCAGCACTGGAAACCTATTATTTCAACCACAATCTTCCTCTGACCAATTTTTTCGGGGGTAATATAGAAAATCTGACCACAGAACTTGATTCTTTCCGGTACTTTTTTCAGGATATTAAGCTTGTTGCCGGAGGGCCGCCATGCCAGGGGTTTTCAATGGCAAACAGGCAACCATTGAAGGATGATCCACGGAATTCTTTATACCGGTTTTACTTAACTATGATTTCAGAGATCAGACCTGATTGGTTTGTCATGGAAAATGTTAAGGGAATGAGAAATAAAGAAGCAGAAATTGAAAATGACATTCGTAGAATAGCAGGTCATGAATATGAGTTTTTCCCTGTGGTTCTGAATGCGAAAGATTTCGGAATTCCGCAGAACAGAGAAAGATATTTTCTCATAGGAAACAGAATAGGAATTTCATCACTTGAAATGGAGATGAAATTCAACGTCATCAGTAATGGTTATACATCACGTGTTTTAAATGATGCACTCTTCGGATTGCCTGAAATATCAACCAATTCAAAAATAAACAGCTCACATCTGGATAGTGATAAACACGGATATACTATCAGAAAACTTTTAATTGAAAGTAACGAATATCTTACCGGAATCAATCATGGTCGTGAGATTCAATATCTTTTAAATCACAAATCCCGCTACAATAATGATAACGATATTGAAATTTTCAGTCGCCTTAAACCGGGAGAGGACTCTACGGCAGAAAGCATACAGGATATTCTGAAATACAAAAACAGGAAAGATATATTTAAAGATAAATACAAAAAGCTTAAAGGGGATGAAATATGTAAAACAATTACATCTCATATGAGGCTGGATTGCCATATGTACATTCATCCGTCACAGCCACGGGGATTGAGTCCACGGGAGGCAGCAAGGATTCAGACATTTCCGGACGATTATTTTTTCAGAGGGTCTCTGAATGACTGGTATTATCAGATAGGGAATGCCGTACCAGTAAAGTTGGCAAGAATAATTGCAAGTACAATAAAAAGTTTCTACGAATGAGATATATAGAATTATTCGCAGGTATCGGAGGTTTCCGCAGGGCATCTGAATTGCTGAGTCAGGATTCCGGAATTCCTATGGAATGTGTTGCTTTTTCTGAAATAGATGCATATGCTTCGAAGACCTATAAAGCAAATTATGACATTGGAGAGGAAACAGAAATGAATGATATTATCTCTTTTGCAGATAACGATGTCAATGTTAACGCACTTGAAGATTTTGATATTCTCATGGGAGGTTTTCCCTGTCAGGCTTTCAGCCTTATGGGGAAAAAACTGGGATTCAGCGATGAAAGAGGCTCTATTCTTTTCAGTATTAGAAAAATTCTGAATATTAAACATCCCGAATTTATTGTGCTTGAGAATGTCAGACACCTCGAAAAACACAATAATGGAGATACTCTGCGGAGCATTCTGAATTTTTTCCGTAAAAACGGTTATGAATATGTCGAAACGGTTGTTCTTGACACAAGAGAATTTGGTTTACCTCAGAGACGCTCCCGTATATTTATTATTTGTAGCAGAAGAAATCTGAATATTGAACTGACTCAGGAGAGAATAATTAATAATTTTAGGAATATCAACAATCATTCACTCTGCATTTATGATACTGTTTTGGATATATTAGATAAAGCGGTGGATGATAAATACTATCTTTCAGAAAAGATAAAACATACTATACTTGCTGATGGTTCGAAAAATTTCAGATCCAGATCTCAGATTGATCTGGATATAGCACGAACTCTTACCGCAACTATGGTGAAGATGCACCGGGCATGCCAGGATAATTATTATTCGGATGATTATATACAGAATAGAGTAAGCCATAAAGATACTGCAAAAGAAGTTTTGTATAAAAAACCTGTACGGAAATTAACCCCCAAAGAAGCCCTTATGCTTCAAGGGTTTGATGAGGATTTCTTTAACAGGGCTAAAGAAGCAGAAGTCAGTGATCACCAGCTTTATAAACAGGCGGGGAATGGATTAAGCATAAATACAATGTATGCACTGCTTCATTACTTGTTTGTAAATCAACGAATTCAGGACTGATATGAGACTGCCTAAGTGGACAGAAGATGAGTTGATTCTTACTCTGGAACTATACTTTAAAATCAAGAGTGGGGAGAAAAAGCATTCACACTCAACATTAAAGGAAATGAGTGAAAACTTGAGAGGGCTAAATACTTATCCTGAATTTAATGATAATACCACTTTCCGTAATGTAAATGGAATTTCGCGTAAGCTTGGGAATTTTTCAGCAATTGACCCTGACTATGAAGGGAAGGGTCTTTATGCCTGTTCTCTTCTGGACAGAGAGATCTTTATGAAATTTTACAAAAAGCCAACAGAACTTGCAAAAGCAGTTGCAGCTATCGGGAAAAAGCATTCCCAAAAAACTAAAAAGAAGCAATTTCTCTGGACAGAAGACGAACTTGTATTGACTTTAGCTCTGTATAATACACTTACTTATGGGCAAATGCATGGTGCAAATCCGAAAGTAATTGCATTGAGCAAAATACTCAGAGAACTGCCAATATATCCGAAAGATTCGCAGCCTGAAAATTTCAGAAGTATCGCCTCTGTATCGCTCCGGTTAAGTAATTTCAGAAGCTGTGATCCGGAATGTAATGCAAAGGGACTACTTAGTTCAAGAACGGGTTTATTCAAAGAAGTATTCATCAGATATTACAGAAAAGATAAATTACTGGCTGACACGGTATTAGGGATAGAGCAAAAATACCAGATAAGTATCAGACATATAATTGCTCCGGAAAAGAGCAGCAAAGAGAATAATGCTGAAGATATTCCTGCCGCTACACCATATCAGACACATAAAAATAAAGAAACGGATTCTTCATTTTACCGGAAAGTTAAAGGATATCATTATGGCAAATCAAAAGTATGTTCAATATGCAAAGCTGACTCGATAAAAACCTATGGTAAACTGGGAGAAGATATTCTGGAGTATCACTGCATAAAAAAATTCCTGGAAGCAGATTTGTCAAATGAAGTATGCATAGGAGATTATATACAGATATGCCCTGTCTGTCATAAACTATTAGATAAATACTATGGGCTTGTCGATTATGATGATTTGAAAAATGTTATCAGGAACGAAAAATGATTACACAGCCTTACGATATTGTCAGACCAGATCCTGAAAAGGAAGTAAATTCACTCAGGTCATTTGGATATTCTATAGAGACTGCTATTGCAGACCTTATTGACAATTCTGTTACAGCAGGAGCTGATAAGATATCTGTTTTTTATGATATAGATACTTTTAGCTCTTATGTAAGAATAGAGGACAATGGAAAAGGAATGTCTGAAGGTGAACTGACGAACGCGATGAAACTTGGCAGCTTTAATCCCTCAGATGAAAGAGAGGTAAATGATCTGGGAAGATTTGGTCTGGGGTTGAAAACAGCATCTTTCTCGCAGTGTAAACGACTGAGTGTTTTATCCCGAAAAGGGTATTCGTCTAATATTCGTGTCTGGGATTTGGATATGATACAGAATAAAAAAGAATGGATTCTGTATAAGGACTGTCTGGATGATTACTCTTTCCGAAAACTGGGTATTCTTGAAAATAATACCGGAACCGTGATATTATGGGAAAAACTGGATCGTCTGGCAGAGACCGGAAATGCAGATACAGACAGACAAAATTTCTATCGTAAGTTTGAGAATGTAAAAAGTTATATCAGTCTTGTGTTTCATCGCTTCCTGGAGAATGGTTTACTTTCCATTTGTGTTAACGGGGAACTGATCCTTCCGACAAACCCTTTTGTCGTATCAAAAGACAAGCCATCTCAGGAATTGCAGGAAAGCTTTTTTATTATAAATAATTCGCAGATTACAGTCCGCCCGTATTTACTGCCTCATGAAACAAAATTATCTAAGGCAGAACAAAAACGATATGATATAATAAGAGGATGGATTGAACATCAGGGAATTTATCTTTATCGTAATGACAGACTTATTATTGATGGCTCCTGGATGGATCTCAAATTCAAACAGAGAGAAAGCCAGCGTTTAGTTCGTATCTGCATAGATATAACCAATAAACACGATAAAGAATGGCAGATTGATGTCAGAAAAGCATCTGCAAAGGTTCCGGATATTATACGGAAAGACATCATAAGAATATGTACTGATGCTATATCCAGGGGAATAAAAGTATATACTCACAGGGGAGCATATATACGCAGAAAAGGCGAAAAAAAGGAAATAGTATATACATGGATAGGAAAAACAAGAAAAGGAGAGAAATTCTATCAGATTAATCCAGAACATCCTTTATTTGTCTTTATTGCAGATATATTGGGAGATCATCAACAAATATTCAAGTCGTATATTAAGGCCGTTGAGGCAACGATACCTGTCGGAATGATTCTGAATGACTCTTATGATGAAAAGGTGAACTTAAAGCTATCTCTGGACAATGAACCAGACAAAATCCGGAAAATCTATATAGAGTTTATCAAAGAATTGAATACTTTAGGGATCAATGCAAAGGAAGCAGAAGAACTATTGATAGCAACAGATATATTCAGTAAATACTCAGATATATTATGATACATTACAATGAGATAAAAGCAAATGTCAGAAGCGCCTATGAAACGCTGAAAAAGCTGATGCCATTTCCACAGGCAATCGACATGTCTATAAACAACTTTCTGGCAGTAATCCCGGTTGAACAGGTACTGCACCCTTCACGAACTTTTTCAACAATAGAAGAAGTTTCCGACCTTCTGAATGAAGAACTTAGTGAAGAGGTAAACATGATTGTGGAAGATGGGGAACAACATACGATATTCGACAATAAGGATCATGTTGAATGGTATAAACAGAAAAAAGCAGAAGGCGAAATCGATTTCCGGTTCTGGCCGAGGTATAAAAAATATCTGAATTATGTAAAAGGGTGGGCTACATCCACTGTCGAAAATCTGGATAAGACAACAGATGGAATAATCGAATTATTTGAAGATCCGACTGTAAAAAATCGGCCTTTTGACAGAAGAGGATTGGTTGTAGGATATGTGCAATCCGGTAAAACTGCCAGTTTTATGGGTGTTATCAATAAAGCTATTGATTCTGGCTATAAGATCATTATAGTGCTGGCTGGAATGCATGAAAACTTGCGCCAGCAGACTCAGGAACGTATAGATGAAGAAATATTAGGACGGGATACCAGTATTAAAGCTGAAATAAAAAGAATCGGAGTCTCAACTCTTCCCGGCGAAACATATTCTCCGGTTGACACTTTTACAGAATCTAATTATGATGCACGGAAAAACGGAGATTTTAATCTGAAAAAATCTCATGGAACTCCCCCTACGTCAGACAGATGTATTGTCTTTGTAGTGAAAAAGAATAAATCCATATTGAAAAATCTTATCAAATACTTTAAAGGTTGGATAGATACTTTTGATGGAGATATTGTGTACAAAGACGGAACAATAAAGCAGTTTAATAATCTGCCGCTCTTGATTGTTGACGATGAGGCAGATCAGGCATCAGTAAACACTAGGCCACATATTAATACAGAGGGAGAGGAAGTAGACCCCACAGCGATCAATGAATGTATAAGGGAACTTCTGCAATTGTTTCGGCAGAAAATATATCTGGCTTATACAGCAACTCCTTTTGCCAATATTTTCATACACCATGATTGCCCTCATTCTGTATTTGGCAAAGACCTTTTTCCTGAATCTTTTATTAAAACACTGGATGCTCCGTCAAATTACTTCGGCCCTAAAAGAGTATTCGGGCTTAATGACAGTGAGGAATTGGGATTACCTATCAACAGAACTATTTCCGATTCAGGACTTAAAGAATCAGATTTTGTTCCATTAAAGCATAAGGCAGACTATATGCCGGAGGAAATTTCTGAAAGCCTTAAGGAAGCCATTGATTCCTTCATTATATCATCTGCAATACGATGGTTCAGAGGACAGTCAAAAAAGCACAATACCATGCTTATTCATTGTACAAGATACACCAGTGTACAGAACAGAATAGCCCAATTGGTAAAGGATTACGTCGAAGAGATATCCGGTAATATTATAAATAATGATGCCGATACTATAAAAAAACTAAAAAACCTCTATGAAAGAGACCATCTGCTGACCACAATCAGAATGTACGAAGCAGAACATTCTTGGAGTGACATTTTGCCTAATCTAATGAAAGTCATCAGAAAACTTGAAAGCAATTGCCTGATAATAAATGGTACTGTAGGAGATATCTTAGATTATTCCAATAAAAAGGAAACGGGATTGTGGGTAATTGCAGTTGGAGGAGATAAATTGTCCAGAGGACTTACCCTTGAGGGCTTAACAGTCAGTTATTTTACTCGCACGACTTCACTTTATGATACACTCATGCAGATGGGGCGATGGTTTGGATATAGAGCCGGATTTGAAGATCTTTGCAGGGTTTACACAACTAAAAAGCTATACGACTGGTACAGAAATATATCAACAGCATTCGAGGTTCTGCGTGCCGAACTGATTGAAATGGAAAGATTAAAACTGACCCCTAAAGAATTCGGGCTACGGATCATATCACATCCGGATATGATGATTACAAGTACGATGAAGATGCGTGATTCATTTCCATTACGATTAAATTACAAGGGAACCTGTACTGAAACCACTTCCTTTCCCAATAACGAACAGGTAATTGAATCCAACTATAACTGTGCGGAATATCTTGTGTCAGAACTGGGAACACCTGATATCAATGAAAAAGATAAAATTGTCTGGAAGAATAAACCTGTCTGCATTATAGAAGATTTTCTGGACAGCTATCAGACATACAAAGGCCTCCCTGCTGCAAACTCAAAAAGGATAAAACAATATCTGGAGAATCAAAGGGCAAAGGAAATAACAGATTTTGATGCATGGAATATAGCGTTGATCACTCTTGATAAAACACAAAAAACAGAAAAACTGGTATCTTTCGCTGGACACAGCATACGGCCAGTAAGCCGCTCCTTGAAAGAAGAAGCCAGTGACAAACTGTTTATTAAAATGATGACTGATAAAATTGACGAAACGGTGGATCTTGACATAGATCCAAGATCTGTGTCAAGAAAGCAGATACGGAAGCAAGCCGGAAGAATATCAAAACCGCTTTTAATGATATATGTCTTAAATGTAACTGATTATGGGAGTGATGATTTTTTACATTTTGATAAGAATATTGTTGGTTTCGCGATAAGCTGGCCGGATGGAGGACGATCCGTTGATATGCAATATTATGTGAACACTGTTTATCTGGAATTAGATCTAAATGAAGATGAAGAAAATTGATTATTCTGAAATATGGAAAGAGATTAATGAAGAATCACGAAACAATCCTGATTCTCTGATAGCCCGGAAAATCCCTTCTGAAAGCAAAGAGGCCGTTTTTATTGCTACTGATTTCAATAAAAATATCCGTTGTCTTTATATTGATCTTTCGTCGGTAATTCATATCAATCAGGGAAAATTACCTTTATTCAGAGGACTTGATATTATTGAAGCAAAGAGTTCCATCGGGGATTGTAACAATCATAGATTTCTCAAAATATCGCAGACAATTCCAGAAACAGAGAATATTTTCGAATTATTTGTTTCTGATATATGCAATGATATAGTTAATCTCAAGTCTTTTTCCCATCTGGAGTCTGCATTGAGTAGGTCATTAAATGAATGGAAATTATTCTTTGAGAAATATTCCAGTGAAATCTTATCAGTATCAGTACAGGAAGGATTGTTCGGAGAGTTATGTTTTCTTGAGGATTTCCTTTTGAGAAAATATCCGGCTTATGAAAGTATGATATTCTGGACAGGAGCAAAACGCTCTAATCATGATTTTCAGCTATATAATAATACTGCCATAGAAGTAAAAACATCAGCAGGAAAACAACATAAAAAAATGTATATCAGTTCGGAGAAGCAGTTAGACAGGACGGGGCTGGATAATTTGTTTCTGGTTCTTTATTTCCTTAATATTCACGATAATGCTCCGGATAAATCGCTTTCCGCGAAAATCACATCTGTCATAAATCTGATTTCTGCTGACCAGGTAGCACTGAGCATATTTGAGGCACAATTAACCAGACTTGGATACAATAAAGAAGCCGCTCAGATGTATACTACAGGATTTTCTGTATCACGATTTAAGATATACAGGATAGCAGACGGATTTCCTGCTATCACATCATCTGTATTACCAGAAGGTGTTGGCGATCTGAAATATTCAGTTATGGTGTCTGCCTGTAACAATTTTGAAATAAATAAATCAGAAATGATTAAATTGATTTAATATGAACCTAAAAGAATTTGCAACCGACTTTGCTGAAAATATAGCAATTTCAACAGAAATAAGTGGAGGAAATCAAGAGGATGAAATCACTACCGATATTATTGAGTATATCAAAGACACAGGTGATGTCATTGAACCGGAAATCTGTCATTTCAAACAGAGGGGAATCAAAATTAATGCTTATGATTATGACTCGGATGCAAATACTCTGGATCTCTTCATTACAGTAGTAAAACAAGCCACTGATCTTCAGAATGTATCCGACAATGATATAAAAGATGCATATGAAAGACTTCATAAATTTTTTAATGAGGCTGTTTCCGGCAAACTCTTACAGAAAGTAGATGAGTCCAATGAAACAGCATACGAGCTTATCCAGATAATACAAGATGCTAAAGATACTTTGGAGCATGTGAGGTTCTTTGTTCTTACAAACGGTCTGGCCTCACCTAATGTAATTCCAGAGAATACGGTTAAAGATGGACTATGTTTCGATTTTTATCTCTGGGATATTGGCCGGGTTTTTCAACAGTATTCGATTAAAGCCGGGAAGCAGAAAATAGAGGTAGACTTTCAGACTGATTATAATCATCGTCTGAAATGTCTCAAAATGGAAGATGTTAGCGATAAAGTGGATGTATATCTGGCTATTGTTCCAGGTTCAATTCTTGCTGATATTTATAGTACCTATCAGCAGGGACTGCTTGAAAAAAATGTAAGAACGTTCCTTCAGTTTAAAGCAAAAGTCAACCGTGGTATAAGAAAATCTATACTTGAAGAGCCAGATATGTTTTTTGCATATAATAACGGAATATCTACCACAGCTGAAAGCATAGAGATAGAGTATGAAGACAACACCGCATATATCACAAAAATAAATAACTGGCAGATAGTAAACGGAGGACAGACGACAGCATCCCTGTATTCTACATCACTGGACAAAAATACAGACTTGTCTAAGGTGTTTGTTCAGATGAAGTTATCTGTAATAAGAAAAGACATACCTGTCGATCTTATTGTCCCGTCTATATCTAAGTATGCTAATAGCCAGACTGCGATCAAAGATTCTGATTTCAGTTCTAACGATCCCTATCATGTATTACTGGAAACTTTTTCACGTCAAGAATGGATTCCTTCCAAAACAGGAGGTAAAGCAACAAGCAAATGGTTTTATGAACGTACAAGAGGACAATATCTTGACGAACAGTCTCAGAAAAAGTCCGCTGCTGATCTTAAACGGTTTAAAGTAGAATACCCCAAGCAGAAGAAATTTACCAAGACAGATCTGGCTAAATATGAAATGAGTTGGCAACAACGCCCATATGATGTTAGTAAGGGGGCGGAAAATAACTACAGAATATTTGAAGCTGAGCTGAAGAAAAACCCTGTGGAAGTTACAAAGGTATATTATCAGAGAATGATCGCTAAGGCAATATTATTCAAAGAAATAGATAAAGTCGTTCTGAAAAAACAACTGGGCGGATACAAAGCAAATATGGTATCATACTTAATCGCTTTACTGTCATATAAAACACACAAAAAACTTGATCTTGATAAGATATGGGAAAACCAGAACTTATCTGAGAATTTATTTATGGTGGTTGACAATCTGATACCTGTTGTTTGGGAGCATATTAATAACCCATTAAAATCAGGGATGAATATCGGAGAATGGTGTAAAAAAATAGAATGCTGGAATTCTCTTATTGATAAATATTTCAACATTGAAAATCTAAAAGCAGAAATAAAAAAAGATTCTGCAGGAAATTTGGAAAACCCTCAGGAATATACTCCTGCTGAAAAAAAACTTGTAGATGATATGTCAGACATCTCTCCGCTTACCTGGTTCTCCATTTCTAAATGGGCAAAAGAAAACAGTTTGATGTCTCCATTGGAAAGAAAAGCTGCCTATAACTTTGGAGCAATGACGAACCGAAACCAGCAACTATCTTTTAAACAGGCTAAGTTTGCAGCCAAAATATTAAAATCAGCGAAGGACTTGGGCTTTAAGGATGGTAAATAAATGAAGAAAGCATGCTGATAAGATGGGAAAACGGTAAAATTGACCACTTAAAAATGGCGGAAAGTGATCACCCAAAGTGATACTCTAAAAAGTTATTCGTCAGCAATGGGGGCTTAAGCATGAAGATTTAAATCCGAGTTAAACTTTCAGGTATATATGCCAAAAAAGGTTGTTAAAAAGTATTGACTTTCCTGATTGTAAACTGGTTTCAGTTATATAAATTGAAACCGTTTTCAATTTAAAGCATATGAATAAAAAAAATGTTGTGTTTGCTGTGGTTTAAATGTTATAAAATGGGGTGTTCGTAATGGTAAACAACGCTATAAATGTAAAGACTGTGAAGCCTATAATACATGGACAAACAAAGGAGTCTCAAAATCTAATCGTTTTGTTTGGTTCCGTGAATGGATAGTAGGAAAACAGACCTTTTCTCAGTTGGTGAAATCAAGTGGTTATAGTGAACGCACATTAAAGCGATATTTCTATTCTTACCTTGATAATTATCCAAGATGGAAAATAACCCCATCAGAAAAAGTAAATCTATTACTTGATGGCACTTACTTTGCCAATAAAGTCTGTTTGGTTCTTTATCGAGACAATAACGTCAAGGCAACCCAACTTTATCGTTTGAGTGACGGCGAATGGTTTGAGGAGATATGTGAGGACTTACAGAACTTGGTTTCCTTAGGTATAAAGATAGAGAGTGTAACATGTGATGGGTTATCCAATATTCTTAAATCAATAAAAAAGACTTGCCCTGAAGCAATCATTCAACGTTGTACTGTTCATATACAAAGGGAATGCCTAACATGGTTGACAAGGAAACCTCAAAGCCAAGCAGGAATGGAGTTGCGACAAATAGTAAAACGAATTCATTTAATCAAGAACAAGAATGATTGGGGATATTGGATTGTTGATTTAATCAATTGGTATGAACAACATAAGGAATTTGTTAATGAAAGAACACATTATGAACCAACAGGCAGATATTGGTATACACACAAAAGTGTCCGTAAAGCATTTATCCATATAAAAAGAGCACTGCCTAATATGTTTCACTATTTGGATAATGCAGATATACCAAAATCCACCAACGCTTTAGAGTCGTTCTTTGGACATCTCAAGCAGAATATTGCCATACACAGAGGATTATCAAAAGGACATTACAAAAACTATATCAAATGGTATCTTTACTTCAAAAGCAATGAAAACAGGTTTTCTTGAGCCATAAGAGATGCCGTAAAAAGAAAAAGGAGAAGTCTAAAATCTTCTCCTTTTTTACGTATATCTCGAAGTTTATTGCTGGCAAGTTGCACCTCTGCAGAGCTTACGGCC
>JGI994J12354_10003398_pt1 | contig 14913 bp, 17 predicted proteins | sample IntmicLarv3ML3BL_FD_12354 | JGI IMG/M metagenome (IMG submission 12354)
ACTTGACCTTCTTTCTGTCCACATACTGGGCATTTCTTCTTTTCGTCTATCGTCGCTTTTCTCATTCTTTTATTGTATCATAATCAATTCGTTTACGCCACTCCTTTCTCTGCGGGAGTGCCCCAACGAACTGATTATAAGAAATCCAAAACAGAGAACGGTACTTCACCAATTTTGCGCCGCAGACGATAGTTGTATTTTGCCACACCGAATCGGTTGTAAGCGTCTACAAAGACAGCCACAACCGCGCGCAATGCATCAAGGCTTCTGGCAAAACAGCGACTTCGCCGGGCAAGCAGCGGAATATAGTGCCGCAAATCTGCATTTACACCTTCAACTGTGAAAGTATCGTTTTTGTTATGAATATTTCGCACATGTTCCCCGGGATATGCCACATCGACGTACCCCCCATAGCTGTCAGTGCAGTATTTCTCCGCATCGTACGCGCTATCCACAATTTGTTGTATTCGGTTTGGGGATTTATCAAAAGCCACATCAAACCCGACAATTTGCCGTGGTTCTCGGCTTACCATCGTCATCAAATATAGGTTTTCTCGTGTTTTTGACTTTGGTTTTGCACCAATAAACCAATATAACTCATCAAGTTCAAAAACTTTTGGTAAGTTATTCACAGCTTCTTCCGTTTTTTTTAATCCATCGATACACATTGCCCTTGCCCATGCCTAAAATCTTACCAACTCCACGTCCACTGGTTCCCGCATAGTAGATTTTTAGTGCCAATGTCTTCGTTTCTTCACTATAAGCATTCTGTTTCGGCTCTAAAGTATACGTTTTGGATCGCGCAAAGAACGCGCTTGCTTATTGCAGTGTCGGCAAAGATAAGTTTGTGTCCCGGCTTGCGTGCGCCCATTTTTTACTTGTCTTTCTACTTCTCCGCACCTCGGGCATTTCTTGTTTTCGTCTTCCGTCGCTTTTTTCATTCCTCCTTTATATCACAATCAGTTCGTTTGTGCCACTCCTTAATCTGCATGGTTTCTCTCCATCTCTATAATGCCGATTCATGAATCAGAAATCGAATAAGTAATCTCTTTTTCCATCCTCAAAGTAATTCCAGCGTGTAATAAAACAGCCGTGAAGCGGTTTCTTGATTTCCGCCGGATTATCGGTGTACACCCCAACCAGACCTATCCTCCCCTGCTTTTCCAGACTTTTGTATAGCCGTCCATACCAGTTTGTTATCATCTGCGGCTTGCTATCTCGCATGGATAGCTTGGATACGTCGCTGCCTTCAACGTCTGCCTTTGCATTAAAGCTGGCATCGAGCTGCTGCACACAGGCGTATGTTCCGCCTTTGTCCGTATGATGCCTGTAAACCAAAAATAAATAGAACTTCCCATTCAGATGCTGATAATAAAAAACTTCGCCTATTTTGTACGGCGTGATATTGACCGGACGTTTTCGAATCGCCTTTGCCATCGGCTGCTCTGACAGCAGTGTTTTCTTAAGCTCTTGCAATACCGCCTCGCGTTTTTGAACGTCCTTTTCGTTGACACCAAGCCTCTGCCAATCCTTTATGTTTTCGCCGCTATTGATTATGGCCAGGGCTTTTTCCTTCACTTCATCTTCAAGCCTGCCCAATTTGTGCTCAATCAATGAAACAACCAGCCAGAACTCCCTGCTGTCCTCATCGTTTGCATTTGAATCAATGCCATACTCCTTTTGCAAGCACAAACGTGCCTCCATCGGCGTCTTCCCATTTGCAATGAGATCTTTATACGCGCTTCGGGCATCTCCCGCCAAATCATTCGAAAAAACAGCAGTTCCCCACGTTCCCATTGCATGACCCCCTATTGTTGCCTTACGCCTACGTTAGAATAGCCTCACAGCATACGTTCTATTACAAAAAAAACATGGCCATCCCTCGCGGACAGCCATGCCTTTTTCTATGGAGGTGGGCGGAATTGAACCCCCGTCCGAAAACCCGTCGGCAAGAACCTCTCCCATCACAGTTGGTTTTTAGGAATTCCCATCGCCGTGCGCAAACCAACAAGCGCACAGGTCAAGTAGCTTCATAGGGTCTTTCTCCGCTGCAAAGCTTAGGCGAAGAAGTGCCTCATCTGTCGATGCCGGATTCCAAAGCGATGAGAGACTCGGGGCCGACAGCGGCTTTAATTAAGCCGCAAATGCTAAATTATTATTGTCGTTTCTTTTTAAGGTTTGGTCTTTTAACGCAGCTACCACTGCGGATGGCTATCCCTGCTTTCAAAATCCCCGTCGAAACCATTGCACCCCCGGAACTTTCGGCGAAATTGCCGAAGCATTATAACTGTATGCTTCTACAGTCTATTACTATTATACCCGAAAACGCGTCATTATGCAAGCACATCGAAATATAATCTGCCATCCCTTTCATTTACATACGGCTTTCGATTCTTCATATATGTAAATTCTGCGAGGCGGCTCAGGCAATTTCGCAGAATACAGAACAATACAGGATGATGAATCTTGTCATTTTCTTGATTCATCACCAAACTCTTTTGCAACCGCGCAAGCCACTCATCCTTGTTCTTCTCCAACTCCGGTTCGGCAATTGCAACCGGCAGCTCTGACAGGCACAGCCAGTAATACCACACCGTGCCACTATGCCGCACGGTTTCGCCATTGTATGTATTGAACAAACGAATCAGCTTCTTCATCCATTGCACGTCATCAGAAACCGCACCCAAAAAACGCAGCACAATCAATGCCGCGTGGAAACACTCGCCATGATGGCAATCCCGATATCCAAAGCAAGTCGTTTTCAGCCGCGCCAATGTCTCATGCACCATGTTTTGCACAATCGGGTTATCAGGCGCAAGCAGATGCAGCAGCCGAATGATTTCCAGCTCATATGCATTTGCTGACAAGATATGTGTTTTCAGCGTCATCGTGACTACCGGTTTGCAGCTTTTTGCCATTGTTATAGGGCGGTACGAAGAACAGAGGGTACATCACGCGGCTATCGCCTGATTGTTTCAACGCAAAAAGATACTCCGGCGCGTTTACGCCTTTTTTGAAACGTTCTACTGCCTTTGCATCATTTTGCGCCGCCAATAATTGCCGCACAATGTTCGCCTTTTGCCCTTCTGTCAACGTGCCGCCTTGAATCAGATAATGATTGCTTTTAATCATAAGTTCATACGCCTTCACCCGCTCACCTCCCTGTTATCTATTGTATAGCATAATTCTTCTCATAGCAACCATTCCCAAACCTATCTTCATAAACAAATTTCCAATTCTTGGTCAGTATATTTTAATGGCCGCTGGACATGATTATTGTATACCAGCGAAGGGATAATGATTGCCATGATGACAAACAGAGTAGAAATTTGCGGCGTCAACACGGCAAAGCTGCCGATATTGAAAAACGAGGAAAAGGAAGCGCTGTTTGCCCGCATCCTGAACGGCGATGAGCAGGCGCGCGACGAATACATCTTTGGCAACCTGCGACTTGTTTTGAGTATCATCCAGCGGTTCAACAACCGCGGCGAATATGTAGACGACATCTTTCAGGTCGGCTGCATCGGGCTGATTAAGGCCATCGACAATTTTGATGTGTCGCACGGCGTGAAGTTCTCCACCTATGCCGTGCCCATGATTATCGGCGAAATTCGCCGTTACCTGCGGGACAACAATTCTATCCGCGTCAGCCGCTCCTTGCGCGATATTGCCTACAAATCCTTGCAGGTCAAAGAGCGCCTCATGAGCCTGAATTCACAAGAACCGACCATTGAAGACATCGCCAAGGAGCTGGATTTAACACCGCACGAAGTGCTCTTTGCGCTGGATGCGATGCAAGACCCCATCTCCCTCTTCGAGCCTGTCTACCACGACGGCGGCGACGCGCTGTATGTCATGGACCAAATCAGCGACGACAAGAACATCGACAGCCAGTGGCTGGAAAGCATCTCCCTCAGCGAGGCCATGAAGCGGCTCAACGAACGCGAGAAGCACATCCTCTCCCTGCGCTTCTTCGAGGGCAAAACGCAGATGGAGGTCGCGCGGGAAATCGGGATTTCGCAGGCGCAAGTCTCCCGCCTCGAAAAGAACGCACTGAAAAATATGCGAAAATTTATTTCGTAAACCCCTTGACAAACCATGTGAGGCGTGTATAATAAGTGTCAATATACAAAAGCGATGAGCAAGAAGAGTACGCAAATATCCTTTTACTTTCAGAGAGCCGCTACGGGTGTGAATGCGGTAGTAAAACGTTTGCCGAATGGTCTTGCGAGCGGAATCCGAACGGCAACTGCCCAGTAGGTGACACGGCTTCCTCCGTTATCGGGATAGATGCATCGGTGAGTTTCTCTTTTCACTCGTGTATCGACTGAGTTGGCTTCGCCTCACAGCAAGGCCAAAAGAGGTGGCACCGCGTATCCAACGCCCTCTGTGTGAAAACACAGTGGGCGTTTTTTGTATAGTAAAACATACCCCATTTGAAGGAGGAATTATCATGGCAAACGTACCGACCCGCATCATCCTATCCGAGGAACACATCCCCAAGCAGTGGTACAACGTGCTGGCAGACATGCCCGAACAGCCCGACCCGATGCTGAACCCCGCCACATTCCAGCCCGCCACCCCGGAGGATTTATTCCCCGTGTTCGCTGAGGAACTGGCGCGGCAGGAGTTCACTACACAGCGGTATATCGACATCCCGGACGAGGTTCTGCAATTCTACAAAATGTACCGCCCCGCCCCGCTCCACCGCGCCTACCAGCTGGAAAAGGCACTCGGCACGCCCGCGAAAATCTACTACAAATACGAGGGCGGCAACACCTCGGGCAGCCACAAGCTCAACTCCGCCCTCGCACAGGTGTACTACAACAAGCAGCAGGGCATCACGAACCTCACCACAGAAACAGGCGCAGGCCAGTGGGGCACAGCGCTTGCCATTGCCTGCGCATACTATAACATTCCATTGACCGTCTTCATGGTCAAAATCAGTTCCATACAGAAGCCGTACCGCAAGGCCATCATTGAGACTTTCGGCGCGGATATCATCCCCAGTCCCAGCATGGAAACAGAAATCGGCCGTGCGATTCTGGCAAAGGAACCGGATTGCATGGGCAGTCTCGGCACAGCCATCAGTGAAGCAGTCGAGAAAGCTGTAACCACGCCGAACACAAAATATGTTCTTGGCTCTGTGCTGAATCAGGTGATGCTGCACCAGTCCATCATCGGCCTGGAGGCATATGAACAGCTCGCCTCCGTGGACGAATATCCCGACCTCGTCATCGGCTGCTCCGGCGGCGGCTCGAACATGGGCGGACTGATGGGTGCATTCATGCGCGATAAAATCGCCGGCACGCGCAATCCGCACTTCATCGCCGTTGAACCTGCTGCCTGCCCCTCGCTCACGCGCGGCAAGTATGCCTATGATTTCTGTGACACAGGCAAGGTCACGCCGCTGGCAAAGATGTACACCCTCGGCTGCGGGTTCATGCCCTCGTCGATTCACGCGGGCGGGCTTCGCTACCATGGCATGTCGCCCATCCTGTCAAAGCTCTACCACGACAAGCTCATCGACGAAGCGCGCGCCGTCACGCAGACAGGCGTGTTCGATGCAGCGGTGCAATTTTCTAAAACAGAAGGCATTCTGCCCGCACCGGAATCCTCGCACGCCATCCGCGTCGCCATCGACGAGGCGTTGAAGTGTAAGGAAACAGGCGAGGCAAAGACCATTCTCTTCGGCCTCAGCGGCCACGGCAATTTTGATCTCGGCTCGTATATCCAGTATCATGAAAATACAATGGTGGACTACGCGCCTACCGACGAGGAGCTTGCAGAAGGCTTTGCCACACTGCCGAATATTCCGAATCAAAAATAGTATTTTTTCGGAACAAACCAGCGCACGTCACCGTTTATATAGACGGTGACGTGTGTTTTATGTTTCAACGCCATTTCAATACACAATTCTCATATCGGGGGGCTTTATCATGATTTTTAGAATCCAACAGGCTTCAGCCGTTCTCTGCGCGGCGCTTCTGCTTGCATCTTGCCAAGCCGTGCCGCCGGAGGTTACACCGCTTGCAACAGCTCCCCATATAGTCATGGCAGACAATGAAGACGTCGCCACGCAGCCNCCCGCCTCTGCGGGCACTGACATCACGGACGCTGACGGCACAATCGCTCTCGTTCTCCGGAACGCCGAGATGCCCGTCGGCTGNATGGAAATCCCCTATTCCATCGTGAACCGCACAGGCGAGGCTGCTTTCGTCACACTCATCCCATTACTGGAGAAAGAAACCGCTGACGGCTGGCTAACCTTGCCAACACAGAACGTCGCCTTCTGCGGCACACCTGACACTGTCGCAGACACACAAGAGGGCATAGCATACCTGTCATGGTATGAGCCTCTCACAGCAGGACGCTATCGGCTCAGCTTCAATGTCTCCTGCATTGTTACTTACGACCAGCGCGAGCCTCTTTCAGCAGAGTTCACCTTGTTCGACCTCATTGACCTGACCGCCTCGCCGGCAGGCGCATCAATCCTCCTGACAAACGATTCACGGGTTGACTACCAGTACGGCGAGATGTATGAGGTTGAGCGGTATGTTCCTGTTGTACCAGAGTCCCCCCGTTCACCGGACTTCGAATGGGAGCCTGTCGAGACTATCATTGAAGACTATGCCTTCCATTCCATCGCCTATTTGCTGCCCGCAGGGGAGTCTCGCGAAACCAGCGTAGACTGGGCATGGCTGTATGGCGAGTTGCCGCCGGGTGTCTATCGGTATAAGACACACTTCTCCGCCGCGAACGCGGACGAGACGTACACGCATTACCCGGTTGCCGTCTCATTTAAGATTTCAGAATAGGCACGATGCTTTCTGTCCGCTTGAATGCATCACCAAAAACAATTTGGAGGGATGAACCATCATGAAGCACCTTTTAATTTTGTTCAGCATCGCCTTTGTTTTTGCTGGATGCACCCCATTGGAGCAGCCGAATATAACGACCGAAGATATGGTCATGCACACGGAAACTGCAAGCATCGAAAGTGATCATACTATCATTGGAAACGAGGCTGACGATCTTAGCGGCACCCCACTTGTTGAGGTTGATATAAGCCGAGAATTCACCTCCGAACTCACTCTATCCTATATCAATCATACAGAGCATTCTTTACTCTATGGATTGCACTATACTCTGCAATACTTGGATAGCGGCGAATGGATAACCATCGACAATCCCACCCCCCTTCACGACGTAGCCTATATCGTCGAGTCCATGTCATCATTTACACAAGCGATTGACTTAACTGTGTATGGTGATTTGGCACAAGGGCATTATCGAATCGTAAAACAGCTGGATGAAGACCGGATGGATGCCGCAACCGGCCACTTGTCCACTGAACGGCTGCAAATTCATGCTTCTGCTGAATTTGAGATTTCATAGTCTCCCTATGCTTTTATGATGCACAAAACCTCTTGCCGCAGTTGTTGTACTATGGTAAGAGGTTTTGTGCATCATGGCAATTTACGAAAATAAGGTTGTTTTTATAATTTCGCGGATGTATAATGTATTGAGTAGATGCTTGTATATTCTGCAACAAAACATAAGGGGGTAAAAAAATGAAGAACATTCCATGTGTCAAGCTGGGGATTATTGCAGTCAGCCGTGACTGCTTCGTAATCTCTCTATCCGAGAAACGCCGTGCGGCTATCGTGTCTGCCTTTACGAAGGCGGGCGGCGAAGTGTTTGAATGCACGACCACAGTCGAGAACGAGAAGGACATGCAGAAGGCGCTCGCTGAAGTTAAGGCCGCAGGCTGCAATGCGCTGACGGTTTTCCTGGGCAATTTCGGCCCTGAGACACCTGAGACGCTGATTGCCAAATATTTCGACGGCCCTGTGATGTATGTCGCGGCGGCAGAAGAAAGCGGCAAGGATCTCATCAACGGCCGCGGCGACGCGTATTGCGGCATGTTGAACTGCTCATACAATCTGGGCTTGCGCAACCTCAATGCCGTGATTCCTCACTATCCTGTCGGCGATGCAACGGAAATCGCCGTGATGATGGCGGAATTTCTGCCTGTCGCCCGCGCCGTCCTCGGCCTGCGCAACTTGAAGATTATCTCCTTCGGCCCGCGCCCGCAGGATTTCCTGGCCTGCAACGCGCCCATCAAGCCGCTGTATGACCTCGGCGTGGAGATTGAAGAGAATTCCGAGCTTGACCTGCTCGTCTCCATGAAAGCACACGAGAACGACCCGCGCATCCCCGCCCTTGCCAAGGAAATGGCGGCAGAAATCGGCGATGACAATGGTATTCTCACTCGCCTTGCGCAGTACGAGCTGACGCTTTTGGACTGGGCAGAGGCACACAAGGGTGCACGCGAATATGTCGTGTTCGCAAACAAATGCTGGCCCGCGTTCCAGACGGAATTCGGCTTCGTTCCTTGCTATGTCAACTCGCGTCTGGCCGCGCAGGGCATTCCCGTTGCCTGCGAGACGGACATCTACGGCGCACTGTCTGAGTACATCGGCACATGCATCACAGGCGAGTGCGTGACCTTGCTCGACATCAACAATTCTGTTCCGAGCGATTTGTATGACGAGGACATCAAGGACAAGTTTGACTATACCTTGCAGGATACATTCATGGGCTTCCATTGCGGAAACACCCCTGCTTGCCGCCTGACCAAACCGGCGCTGAAGCATCAGCTGATTATGAAACGCCTGCTGGAGCCGGATTCCGAGCCGAACATCACGCGCGGCACGCTGGAGGGCGACATCACACCGGGCGACATCACATTCTTCCGCCTGCAAGCCTCCGCGAATGCAAAGCTCAAGGCGTATGTCGCGCAGGGCGAGGTTCTGCCTGTGGCAACGCGCTCGTTTGGCGGCATCGGCATTTTCGCAATTCCCGAAATGGGCCGCTTCTACCGCTACGTTTTGATTCAAGGGCAGTACCCGCATCATGGCGCAGTGGCGTTCGGCCATGTCGGCTCGGCGCTGTATACATTGTTTAACTACCTCGGCGTGCAGGACATCAAGTTCAACCAGCCGAAGGGCATGTTTTACGCAAACGAAAACCCGTTCGCGAAATAAGAAAATAGATATAGAAGGAGTTGTGCGGTTATGAAATTGTTTATCGATACAGCCAATGTTGAGCACATCAAAGAAGCGAACGCCCTCGGCGTGATTTGCGGCGTGACGACGAACCCTTCCTTGATTGCCAAGGAAGGCAGAGACTTCGTGGAGGTCGTGAAGGAAATCACGTCTATCGTGGACGGCCCTATCAGCGCAGAGGTCATCAGCCTTGAGCATGAGGGCATGGTCAAGGAAGCACGCGAGCTTGTGAAAATCCATAAGAACATCGTCATTAAAATCCCGATGACGCTGGAAGGCTTGAAGGCAACCAAAATCCTGACCGCCGAAGGCATCAAGACAAACGTCACGCTGATTTTCAACGCGACGCAGGCGCTGCTTGCCGCACGCGCGGGCGCAACCTATGTCAGCCCGTTCCTTGGCAGACTGGACGACATCGGCATGAACGGCATGAACCTCATCGAGGAAATCGTGGACATTTTTGACCGCCACGCCATCGAGACGGAAATCATCGCCGCAAGCATCCGCAACCCCATCCACGTTATCGAGGCGGCACGCATTGGTGCGCACATTTCCACGATTCCGTACAATGTCATCGTGCAGATGAGCAAGCATCCGCTGACGGATTCCGGCATCGAACGCTTCTTGGCAGACTGGGAAAGCGTTCCGAAAAAATAATGAAGAAATAATCGTATACAAAGCATGTTGAAAAACCGCCCCATTTCCATTTTGAAAATCGGGGCGGTTTTTGATTGTTGTAAATTTAATGATTATCATTAAAAAATACTTGACATTCATTATTTCCCCTGCTATACTTTTCCCATCAAGCACCCTACATCTCAAAGGAGTGACCCTGGAATGGAAAAGTACACAGAAAAGATTAAACACTTCAGCAAAGTCATCTACATCTTGCTGCAAATTGCCTTCGTCACGCTTATTGTCGCAGGCTGCCTAACAGCCCTCACTTGGCTCATACGTGCAGATTACATCCCCGCCGTGCTCTTCAAATTCGGAAACACCACTGTTGTCCTGCCGCACTTCCCTTTGGGCAGCATAACCATCGGCGACTCTGCCTTCCATTTCGGCATTGCCGAGGTCGCTCGCAGCATCGCATCGCTCATCCTCATCGGCATTGCAAAGGGTATTTTCAAAAAACTGCGCATCGGCGGATCGCCATTTCGCGCCAATATTGTAAAGGGACTGAAAACATTATCCATCGCGCTTTTATGCATGAGCCTGTTCACAGGGCTGGAAACCTTCCTCGCCGCCGGCATCATCTGGATTTTGTGCATTATATTCGATTACGGCTGTGCATTGCAAAATGAAAGCGACACAACATTGTGAGGTGAATCCCATGGCAATCATACTACGTCTCGACCGCGTGATGGCCGACAGAAAAATATCGCTCAACGAGCTCGCCGCCAGGGTTGGCATCTCGAATGTCAACCTCTCCAATATTAAGACAGGGAAAATCAGCGCCATCCGTTTCTCAACGCTGAACGCCATCTGCGACGTTCTGCATTGCCAACCGGGCGACATCTTAGAGTTCAAGCCGGACGAAAACGGTACAACCGCCGAAACAGTTGTGCCGTCATAAGCATATCATATTCTATTACGCTTATCCGAGAATAAACTTCCGCGCCTTCTTCGCATCTACCAGCGGATTCAGCTCCCGCACGCGGCTGACAAGCGCCGCCTCGGCCTCTTTCGGGTCAAGCGCATCTGCCTGCACAAAGACCTCGTCGCCCCAGAATTCCTCCATCGTGCAAAACGCGGTGGAAGCCCAGCCATGCTCCTCGCCCTTCATGGACACGCGCTGTTTTCTGCCGCACACGGTTATGTACATCCTCATCTGCAATTCAATCAGCGCGCGGTCAAAGGCAGACTTGTCATCGCGCACGAACCCAATCTGCGGCTTCAATTCATGCACAGGCATCGCGCCCTGCGCCGCCATCACATCGTATATGCGCTTGGCATAATGGCTGATTGTGCCGTCCTCGTATGCCTCCGCAAGGCTCTGCCCACCGCGCCTTGCTGCGATGAAATACGGTGCCCATTCCCGCGTCATATAGCCCGTCTTGCGCAGGAACACCTTGCCGTAAGCAATGCCCTGTTCCTCTTCCAGCACACGCATGCGCCACTCCCACGGATCCGTCTCCGGATTGCCTGAATGCCATTGCACAGGCGTTTCGTAGGGCGACTCCGCTGCCCACCCCCATGTCAACAACGAAAATCCGCTCGTCACATCACAACTGCCCGCAGAAAAGCCCGCCGCCATCAGCGCCCGCACAAAATCCTTGTACTCGTAAATTCGAATCGCTTCCATCCTCGTCCGCCCCTCATAATCCCTTCAAATCCCGATAACTCGCCACACTGCACCCGTCCGCCGCGATAAGCGCCTTCGTTCCCGCCCAAATCGGCGTCGCAGCCTCCTGCCATCATTATCATTTTGAGACACGCGCCAAAAACCGCGTGTTCATCACAATGCTATGCGCCATCCACCAGTTCCGGCTAATCGCCCACTCTGCGGGATAGTCACCCCAACTCCACGGCACATCCCACGTCCCATCCGCTTGCCGCTGTTCCATCAGTATCGCCGCAATCCGCTCCTTCGCGCCCTCTTCCGGCGCAGAAACCTCGGCGGCATACGCATCCATCAGCACAAACAGATTTTCCTCATAGCTTCCGTCAAACTTCATCCCCTCGAGCTTCTTTTTGATATGCATATTCAATTTCCGGGCATACAACCCCATATCAAATATCCTATCCTCGCCGCCCTCTGTACAATATTGATGCATCCGCACAAAGCAAAGCATCGAATGCCCCTCCACTTCCTCCTGCGCCAAAAAACTTGCCGCCGCCTCTTTGGCAATCCGGCACGCCTTTTCATACAGCCGACTGCCCTTCTCCGCAAACTTGATTGCAAAGCCCGCCAGCACCGCCGTCGGATTGTAGTCATATACATCCTCCGCGCTCCATCCCCACCACGGCGCGCGGGGATAGTCATTGTTGCTCGGAACCGAACCTGTCCACTTGCCGTCCACAAAGTCGCGGCCACTGTCCAGATACCGCAGAATGCCATGTATCAGCGGATTCGTTGGGTCCTCCTCGCCAATCTCCTGCAACAGCTCCGTCGCGCACCACGTCTGAATCGGCGCTGAATTTGGATTCCATGAATCCGCCTCCAGCGCGTGTCCGAAGCCACCATCCTCATTTTGATACGCCGCCATCGCCCGCAAAACCGCTTCTCTACTGCCATTCTCAAAATGATACTCCCACCGTGCCAAGTCAAGCGGGCGGGCATTTCTGTACATCCAGCACTTTGTGACTTGGTCGTTCATAATATTCTTCGCCATTCTGCCACTCCTCCATTTGATTCTATGTTTGATTCTATGTTTGATTCTATGTTTGATTCTATGTTTGATTTTATATCCGATTGTTCGCGCGCAAAATCGCCGCAATCTGCTCCATCCGCGGCAAGGCGTATCGAAAGAACGCCTTATGCGCCTCGCAGAAATAGTTCAGCCCCACTGTGCCGTCTGCCAAGCGCACCCTGTCGCGCTTGCACCCGTTGCGGCAAAGCTGGTAACATTCACAATCCTTGCACGCCTCGGGGATATGTACCGATTCCTCTATAAACCGCCGCGCCGTCCCGCCGCCGCGCATCTCCGCAAAGCTGTTCACCTGCACCGTGCCCAGCTTCCATTCGTCCAGCACATAGAAGTCGCACGGGAACACGCTCCCATCCGCCTCCACCACGAAATACGACGCACAAACGCCGTTCATGCTGCAGGACTCCGCAGGATAGCCAAACATCATCGTGATCCAATTGTCAAAATGCCGCACGCTCACGCCATCATTCGCCATGAAATCCGCGTGCCAGCGGTCAAACAGCGTCTTCAAAAACTGCCCGTACAGCGCCGGCGTAATGGAATACGGACTCTCGCCGCGGCTCTCGTCTAAATCGTCAAGACACGGAATGAATTGCAGCCACCGAAACCCGCTTTTCTTGTAAAACGCATACACCTTGTCAACATGCCGCGCTGTCAGCCGATTCACAACGCACAGGATGTTGAACTCCACCTTGTGTCGCGCCAACAGCTCCGCCGCCCGCATCGCCTGACGGAACGAGCCATCGCCCTTCCCATCCACACGGTTCACATCGTGTAAATCCTTATACCCGTCAATCGACAGCCCCACCAAAAAACGATTCTCATGCAAAAAAGCCGACCAATCTTCATCAAGCAGCACGCCGTTCGTCTGTATCGCAAAACCAATCTCCGCACGCTTGCGGTCGTGGCGCTTCACCATCTCCACAAACGCGCGGTAAAAATCCAGTCCCGCCAGCGTCGGCTCGCCGCCCTGAAAGGCAAAGACCACCTTGCCCTCTGCCTCCTCAAACGCGCGCGCGACAAGCGTTTCCAGCACCTCCGCTGTCATCATGCCGTAGTTCTTGATTTCACGTTTCTTCGACACGTCGTGATAGAAGCAATACGCACAACGCAGATTGCAGCTCGACGACGCAGGCTTAATCAGCAAACTAACCGGCGGCATGGCAAAACACTCCTAAACAACGTATTCCAAATTGGTTTCTCAATTCTCGTTATAGCACTTGTCAATCAAACACTTGATATTTTCAAAATCCTTCGCGGATTTCACCGTTGCCTCTACATCACCCGTGCCCCAATGCCCGACATTTCGAACATCACGAAGCAAGCCCCTGCCTTGTTCTTCGATAAACGCATCCGGATTCAACCGCATATACAACAGAATGCTTTTTTGCCGAACCTCAATGCATATAATATTCTTTATCTTCTTATAGGCACAATACTGCTTCAACTGGTTCTCGGATATATCATCCCCCAGCGACAAAATATAATCGCGGATGGCATAATATATCTCTCGCAGCTCGTCGCTGGTGGTTTCCACTTGCTCTGCAAATGTCTTGTCTGCCGTTTTCTTCACCTGCGCCACGCCGCTTGTCGATTCTGCCATCGGCTTGACAACGGGCGCATTGATTTGCTCAAACAAGATAAGCTCATCGCTAAATTTTTTATATTTGATAAGCTTGATATTCTTCTGCATCTGGTTGACCGCGTGTTCATCAAACTTCGTGAAATCGCTCGCAATACAGATAACGCACGGAATCGACCAGTCAATCTTACCGGCCGCCTCCATGCCCAGCTTTTCAATCGTCAGAAGCTTGAACTCGGCCTTGTGATCCATCAGCCAATCCAGATAAAACAGCCCCTGATTGATGACGTTCTCGTTTTGACTCCGCTTATACTCGAATATAACAGGGCAGTAATTCTCATCAATGCCCAAGCTATCCATGCGGCCATTGGGAATCGAGAACTCCGACTGCAAAAAGGTTACGCCAAAGAAAACGCTCATGTTCTTCTCAACAAGTGCCTGCAATTCCCGCTCCAAGTGGACAGCCGTCGGCGACAACTGCTTCACCTGACCATTTGTTGAAAAAAGGTTAATGTCCCCCACACCTGTCCCCCCACTATCTTTGTCGGCTCCTAGAATGCATTGTCCTCTGTAAGCGGTTTATACTCGGCCTCCGCCGCCTTCTCAGTGTCATCCTTGTCCTTCTTGCTAAACAACGAGCCGATATTCAGCTTCGACAAAATGCCCGGCACCATGTCGATAAGCTTGTTCACGCTGTCCTGATTCTTCACGTTCACAAGCTGCACCGTGCCGTCCATAATCACAAGCACCGCCGACGGCGTAATCTTACCGCCCAAGCCGCCCGCGCTCGCGTCCTTCTTCGCCTTCTTCTCCTCTGTCTCGCCCTCAGCCGCGCCAACGGCCATACCGAACGCCACATCCACCAGCGGCACAATAATCACCCCGCCAA
>JGI994J12354_10003399_pt1 | contig 14913 bp, 11 predicted proteins | sample IntmicLarv3ML3BL_FD_12354 | JGI IMG/M metagenome (IMG submission 12354)
AATTATATTGTTAAGTTTAGTAGGACTTATGACCCTATTTTCGGGATGCTCAATCAAAGAGACATGGGACGTTTTGTGGGGACATAACGAGAAAAAAACCGAGCAAACTGATGTACAAACTACCTACGACCCCAACGCAATCCAAGTTGACGAAAGCGTTACAGCGCCTAAGTTTACAAAGGATTTAGAGGGTAGCAGAACTTATGCAGTCAATGAAGAAGCTAAGCCAATAGAAGTAGAAGCAGCTGAGGAAGCTGAAGGTGAAGTGACATATCAATGGTATGTCAATACTGTTGATTCTAATGGTGGTGGTGAGCAAATTATCGGAGCCACAGAAAATGCCTACATACCTGATACAAGTAAAGATGGCAGGTTTTATTATTTTGCAGTAGCGACACATACAGTTGATAACAAGATGAATTTGTCAACTAGCAAGATTATGGAAATAATTGTCGATCCAGAAGCACTACCAGCAGAGGAAGCAAAGAAGCAACCAGGATGGGTAGAGACTGAGGAAGGACATATCTATAATGACGAAGAAGGCAAACCTAAAAAGGGTTGGATTCAAGATGGTGACAAGTGGTACTTTACAGGCGAAGACGGTCTAATGAAGACTGGCTGGGTTCAAGATGACAACAAGTGGTATGTTCTTGGCGAAAAAGGTGATATGCAAACAGGCTGGTACAAGGATGACGACAAATGGTACTATCTTGGTGACAACGGGATTATGCAGACAGGCTTTGTTGTAGATGGTGGCAAGAAATATTGCCTCACTCAAGATGGTATAATGAAGACCTCGGCATGGACAGAGCATGACAACAAGTGGTTCTATTCCAAGGAGGATGGCTCTTTGGCTATTGGCTGGGAAGAACTTAAAGGGTCATGGTATTACTTTAGTCCAGAGGGTGTGATGCGTTACGACACCGAAATCGAAGGGAAGTGGCTAAATCCCGATGGTAGACTGGCAGAATAGTTACTATCTAAGAAAATAGTTGAAGCGATACAATAAAAGGGGCATTCCGTAAAGGAATAGCCCCTTTTTGTGGAGCGGCGAAATCTATTTTGTACCATTTACTTACTTGCAAGTTGCGGTTATTTTTAGTATATTTATAGGTAGGGTTTTATTAACAACAATAAGAAGGTTGGAGATGAAAAGATGAGTGATATGGTTAGAGTTGCGGTAGACGCAATGGGTGGAGATTTTGCTCCGATAGAACAGGTGAAAGGCGCAGTTTTAGCAGTTAATTCAAAAGATAATATTTTAGTATATTTGGTGGGAAAAGCAAACGAGATTCAAGCAGAATTAGACAGGTATAGTTTCCCGAAAGAACAAATTTGTGTAGTCAATGCAACAGAGATAATTGAAACTAGCGAAGCGCCAGTAAACGCGATAAGAACAAAGAAGGATTCCTCTTTAGTTAAGGCGTTGATGTTAGTCAGAGAAGGCGAAGCTGATGCATTTGTTTCCTGTGGAAGTACTGGAGCAGTATTAGTTGGCGGGCAAGTTTTGGTGGGAAGAATCAAGGGTGTTGAGCGGGCGCCACTGGCACCACTTTTGCCGACGTCAAAAGGATCACCATCATTATTGATAGATTGTGGAGCGAATGTCGATGCTAGACCATCACACCTAGTTCAATTTGCTAGAATGGGGTCCATCTACATGGAGAATATTGTAGGAATCAAGAACCCTCGCGTGGCAGTAGTGAATATTGGTGCGGAAGAAGAAAAGGGCAATGCCCTAGTTAAAGAGACATTCCCGCTATTGAAAGAATGTAAGGATATTAATTTTATTGGAAGTATAGAAGCGCGTGATATACCTACAGGATATGCGGATGTAATCGTTTGTGAGGCCTTCGTGGGCAACGTAGTGTTGAAGCTGTTTGAGGGCGTTGGATTAACCTTGATATCAATGATTAAAAAGGGAATGATGTCTACTCTCCGTAGCAAGATAGGAGCGCTATTGGTGAAACCAGCCCTTAAAAAGACGCTTAAAGAGTTTGACGGCAGTGAAAATGGTGGAGCACCACTACTTGGACTAAAGGGCTTGGTAGTGAAAGCGCACGGTAGTTCAAAGGCTATCGAAGTTAAAAACTCAATTTTGCAATGTGTTCAGTTTAAAGCAGAAAATATCAGTGATAAAATCAAAGAGCATATCAGCGAGGGAGCCTGAATTTATGAAAGATAACATAAAGCTTGGCGAATTTGAAGAAAGAATAGCATACACCTTCAAGGAAAAGGGGTTTTTGAGAACGGCACTATGCCATAGTTCATATACAAATGAGATTAACGTTAGCCGTCTAAAGAGCAATGAACGACTAGAGTTTCTAGGCGATGCTGTCTTAGAGAACGTTGCAAGTGAATTCTTGTTTAACACCTATCCTGATTATTCAGAAGGGGAATTGACGAAGCTTAGAGCCAGTCTTGTTTGTGAACCATCGTTAGCATATTGTGCTAGAGAGATTGATATTGGCAAATATTTACTTTTGGGAAAAGGCGAAGAGTTGACAGGTGGGCGTGAGCGGGATTCAATTACATCAGATGCATTTGAAGCAGTGATAGGAGCGATATATCTTGATAGCGGCATCGATAATGCGCGGACATTTATCTTGAAATATGCCCTAAACGATATTGAAAATAAAAAGCTTTTTTACGACAGCAAGACAACATTACAAGAGATTATCCAAGGGCAAGATAAAGGCGAGATAAGTTATAATTTAATAGATGAAAAAGGACCAGACCATAACAAAACCTTCACAGTCCAGATGAATATCGACAACGAAGTATTTGGCGAAGGTACTGGCAGAACAAAAAAAGCAGCAGAGCAAATGGCAGCATACCAAGCGATTTGTAAATTGCGACAAGAGTAGGAGAAATATGTATCTAAAAAATATTGAGGTGCAGGGGTTTAAATCCTTCGCCAAGAAGATGAATTTTGATTTTCATAATGGCATTACCGCTATTGTTGGACCAAATGGTAGCGGTAAGAGTAATGTCTCTGATGCCGTGAGATGGGTACTTGGCGAACAAAGTGCCAAGCAACTCCGTGGCGGTAATATGCAGGATGTTATCTTCTCAGGAACAGAGATGCGAAAGCCATTGGGGTTTGCTTCAGTAGCAATTACTCTTGACAATGCAGACCATAAGCTAAACGTTGACTTTGAAGAAGTGACCGTGACAAGGCGCTTGTACCGCTCAGGCGAAAGCGAGTACTTGCTAAATGGTGTAAATTGCCGACTCAAAGATATTCAGGAACTTTTTTATGATACCGGAATTGGTAAAGAAGGTTACTCAATCATCGGACAAGGACAAATCGATAAAATTCTTAGCGGCAAGCCAGAAGAACGTCGCGAACTTTTTGACGAAGCGGCAGGAATAGTTAAGTTCAAAAGGCGAAAAAACACCGCGCTTAAAAAGCTGGGCGAAGAACAGCAAAACATGGTTCGGGTAAGTGATATATTGGCGGAACTAACCAAGCAGTTGGCGCCACTTGAGCGACAATCAGAAGTTGCTAAATTATATTTAAAGAAAAAAGAGGAGCTAAGAGTTTTGGATGTCAACATGTTCTTAATCGACATGGAACATACCAAAGGACAGTTGGCATCAATAGCTGAGAAATATCAGATTGCTCATGAAGATTTTACGGCAACTGAGAAAAGTTTTGAACAGACCAAGCAAGAATACGAAAAGTTAGAGCAAAGCATTGAAAAGATAGATGAGAAGATTGAAAAAGCAAGAGAAACATCTAGCGACAATGCGATGAACAAACAACGACTAGAAAGCCAAATATCTATTTTACGCGAACAAATTAATACGGCAGCGCAAAAGGATAGTTATTTTCGTGTACGTTTAGAAGAATTAAAAGAAGATTTAGAAAAACGTGAACAAGAGGTTCAAGGTTATCTTGCCGAACAAAAGAAGATGGGCAAAGAAGCCGAGGAAGTCAAGCAAGAAGCTGATGAAAAAGAAGCACAAGTTAAAAATTTACAAGCAGAAATGGCAGAGCGTAGTACCGTTTTAGAAACAGCCAAAACGGAAATATTTCAGATTGTCAACAATCGAACTTCAACCAAAGGTAAGATGCAACGATATGATGCGATGGTTGAGCAGATTAATATCCGTAAGGCAGAACTTAATCAACGCTTGCTTCAGATGAAAAGTGAAGAAGTAACGCAGGAAAAGGCGTTGACTAAATACTCTAAGGAGTACGACGAATTAGCGAATGCCATTGGTGAATACGAGAAGAAGCAGACCAAGGCAGAGCAAGAAGTAGGCACACTACAAGCAACTTTGGCAGAGCTTAACAAACAATTAGAAATTGGACAAACAGCATATCATCGTGAGGCTTCACGTTTGGAATCGTTAAGAAACATTACTGAACGCTATGAAGGATATGGCAATAGTATCCGCCGAGTGATGGAACAAAAAGAAAAGAACAAGGGTATTAAAGGTGTTGTTGCCGACTTGATAAAAGTGCCAGCTAAATATGAAACAGCTATCGAGACAGCACTTGGTGGCAATATTCAAAATATCGTTACCGATAACGAAAGTACTGCAAAGTACATGATTGAATACCTTAAACGCAATCGTTTTGGGCGCGCGACTTTCTTGCCGATTACTAACATGAAGGGCAAGTCAGGTCTTAGCAATGATGCTGCGTTAAAAGAAAAAGGTGCGATTGGCTTGGCTAGCACACTGGTCGAAACGGGTAAGCAATATCAGGATCTTGCTGCGCAGTTATTAGGTAAAACCTTAGTTGTTGATAATATTGACAATGCGACAGTAATCGCTAACAAGTACAAGCACAAAATAAGAATGGTAACAGTGGAAGGTGAACTATTAAGTCCAGGCGGAAGTATGACGGGGGGAGCCTTTAAGAACAAGAGCAATCTGTTGGGTAGAAAGCGTGAAATCGAAGACTTAGAGCGCAATGTTAAGCAGCTACAAAAGGAGATGCTGGCATGCCAAAAAGAAATCGATGAGAACCGTGAACGCAGAAATGGACTGCGAGACGATTTGGTGACGATAAATGATAATATTCAAGAACGTCAAATTCGTCAAAATACGGTTACGCTTTATGTTAAGCAAGCCCAAGGTAAGATTGTCGAGGTGCAGTCAGAGTATGTCCAATTAACTGGCGAAAGTAATGAAATCGAACAACAAATTAAGGATATTAGCACTAACCAAAAGGCTATTGATGAAGAAGTTAAGGCGTCTCACGGACTGGAAAAAGCGCAAGAGAAAATAGTTGAAACTAATCAAAAGTCATTAGGAGAGTTGCAAGAAAAAGAAAATGTGCTTAAAAACACCTTAGAAGAAATACATATTAAGTACGCTGGAATCGAGCAAAAGGGTAGTACTCTAAAAGAGCATCTTGCGAGAATCGAAGAGGAGCAAAAAGCGCTTAAAGCCAGTGCGACACAGATACAAAATGAAGCTGAGGCTGGCAACGCTGATGTAGAGAAAAAGGAAGCGGATATTGCAGAAATAGAAAAAACAATAGAAGCGGCAATAAAAACAGCTCAAAAAGACGAAGATAAAGTCAAAAAATATCAAGAGGAAAAAGAAACATTAGCAAAAGGACACCGTGAATTTTTTGAAAAGCGTGATGAACTTTCACAACATATGAGTTTGATGGACAAAGAATGTTTCCGTTTGAATAGTCAGAAGGAACGTCTAGAAGAGAACCAAGAGGGCCAGATAAACTACATGTGGGAGGAATACGAACTAACGCCGAGTGCGGCAGGCAAATTACGAGATGAAGAAGCTACAGATCGCGTGGCAATCCGTAAAGAAATTAATATTATCAAAGATGCTATTAGAAGTATGGGTAGTGTTAATGTTAATGCCATCGAGGAATTCAAAAATGTTCAAGAGCGACATTCCTTCTTAGCGGTACAGCATGCTGATTTGGTAGAAGCAGAAGAAACTTTACTTAATATCATCGAAGAGTTAGACACTGCTATGCGGAAGCAATTTGCTGAGAAATTCAAAGATATCAGCAAAGAATTTGACCGTGTTTTCAAACAATTATTTGGCGGTGGTAAGGGAACACTAGAACTGATTGAAGACGAAGATATGTTGGAGGCGGGGATTAGAATCATCTCGCAACCACCAGGTAAAAAGCTACAGAACATGATGCAATTATCAGGTGGTGAGAAAGCGCTAACAGCGATTGCGCTGCTATTTGCGATTCAAAACCTAAAGCCATCACCGTTTTGTCTGTTGGATGAAATCGAAGCAGCGCTTGATGATACTAACGTTGTTAGATTTGCCAAATATTTGGATAAATTATCTTCAAACACACAGTTTATCATCATTACTCATAGAAGGGGAACGATGATTGCGGCGGACCGCCTATATGGTATCACGATGCAGGAAAAAGGGGTCTCAACACTAGTTTCAGTAAACTTAATTGAACACACACTAGACAAATAGGGAGAAATACTCATGGCGGAAGAAAGACAAGGATTTTTTAGGCGACTGGTAAATGGATTGTCAAAGACGCGTAATAATATAGTTACGGGAATTGACTCTATTTTCAGCGGGTTTTCTAGTATCGATGATGATTTTTATGAAGAAATAGAAGAAATCTTAGTCATGGGAGATATTGGTATCAACACCACCAATTCAATTATTGAAAATCTAAAGGCAGAAGTTGCCGAAAAGAAAATCAAAGAGCCTTCGCAGTGTAAAGCTTTACTTATCGAAGGCATCAAAAAGCAGATGAATGTCGGCGAAACGGCTTACGAATTCGAAAATGAAAAATCAGTGGTCTTAGTAATTGGCGTCAATGGAGTGGGTAAGACAACTTCGGTAGGGAAATTAGCTGGTAAGCTCAAAGAACAAAACAAAAAGGTGATTCTAGCAGCGGCTGATACGTTTAGAGCGGCGGCTGGTGAACAGCTAGGTGAATGGGCAAACCGTGCCGGTGTTGAGTTAATCGGAGGTCAGTTAGGTGCTGATCCAGCAGCGGTAGTATTTGATGCAGTAGCAGCAGCAAAAGCGCGAGGAGCTGACGTGTTGCTATGCGACACCGCAGGAAGACTTCACAACAAAAAGAATTTGATGGAAGAGTTGAAGAAGATTTATCGCATTTTAGAACGTGAATATCCCGAAGCATATTTGGAAACTTTGGTTGTTCTTGATGGGACAACAGGACAAAACGCTTTGGCGCAAGCGCGCCAATTCAAAGAAGTGGCAGACATCACGGGCATTATTTTAACGAAGCTAGATGGCACCGCTAAAGGTGGAATCGCCGTAGCAATCCAATCAGAATTGGATATTCCGGTGAAATATATAGGCGTTGGTGAAACTATTGATGATTTGCAAAAATTTGATTCCCAAGAGTTTGTGAATGCACTGTTTGACATTGAGGAGGATTCACATGTTGACAATGAATAAATTCAAAGAAGCATCTGAAAGCGTAAAAAAAGTTATTCGGGAAACGAAACTAATCCATAGTGACTACCTAAGCGATATAACTGGTAACGACGTATATCTAAAACCAGAAAATATGCAACTGACAGGTGCGTACAAAGTGCGTGGGGCCTATTATAAGATTAGTACACTTACTGAAGAAGAGAGAGAAAGAGGACTGATAACGGCTTCGGCAGGGAATCATGCTCAAGGAGTAGCTTTTGCGGCTAAGAAATTCAAGGCAAAAGCAATAATCGTGATGCCAACGACGACGCCTCTTATCAAAGTGGAGAGAACCAAGAGTTATGGTGCTGAAGTAGTACTATATGGTGATGTCTACGATGAGGCTTGTGCCAAAGCATATGAATTAGCCGAAGAACACGGATATACCTTTATTCATCCTTTTGATGATGAGGCTATAGCAACAGGGCAAGGCAGTATCATGATGGAAATCTTTGCGGAACTTCCAAAAGTAGATTATATCTTAGTTCCGATAGGCGGTGGTGGACTGGCATGTGGAGTGTCGGCATTAGCTAAGCTTTTAAACCCTAAGATTAAAGTTATTGGCGTTGAACCAGCAGGAGCGGCATGTGTCAAAGCATCCCTAGAAGCTGGCAAAGTAGTGACGTTACCACAGATAGCTACTATTGCTGATGGTACAGCAGTGAAGACGCCAGGCGAGAAAATATTCCCTGTTTTAAGAGAACATTTAGATGGCATCATAACGGTTGAAGATGATGAACTAATTGGTTCATTTCTTGATATGGTAGAAAACCATAAGATGATTGTCGAAAATGCCGGTTTATTAGCAGTAGCAGCAATAAAACAATTAGATGTCAAAGGCAAGAGAATTGTGTCGATTTTAAGTGGTGGCAATATGGACGTTATAACGATGTCATCAGTGGTTCAATTTGGATTGATTCAACGTGATAGAATATTTACGATTTCGGTATTGTTGCCAGATAAACCAGGTGAGTTAGTAAGGGTGTCGCAAGTAGTTTGTAACGAACAGGGCAATATCATCAAACTAGAGCATAATCAGTTCTACAGCACTAACCGTACGGCAGCGGTGGAACTCAAGATTACGATAGAAGCTTTTGGAACTAAGCACAAAGAGAAAATCGTACAAGCGTTAGAAGAAAGTGGTTATCGTCCTAAATTGGTGAGAGCAAGCCTATAAAGATGCAGGAGCATTAAGATGAATGTAAATGAATTATTAAACAAAGTGAAAAGTGGCGAAATGACGATAGAGGCAGCAGAAGATGTGATTAAAAAGCTGCCCTATGAAGATATTGGCTGTGCCAAGATAGACCATCACCGTAGTCTTAGAACTGGCTTTGGTGAAGTTATCTATTGTCCGGGCAAAAGTCTTGAGCAGTTACAACATATCTATCAAGTGTTTGCTGATAGAAAAGAAAATGTCTTGGGAACTCGTGCTACCAAGGAACAATATCAAGAGCTTGAAAAAATGATTCCAGACTTAAAATACAACGAAGTGGCTAAGACCTTGATGTTAGAGTATCAAAAGGCGGCACAAAAAGGCTGTGTAGCAATATGTACAGGTGGCACATCAGACATCCCAGTAGCCGAGGAAGCGGCGACAGTGGCAGAATATTTCGGCTGTCGAGTTAATCGCATCTATGATGTCGGGGTAGCGGGTATTCATCGGCTAATGTCAAAGCTTGATACGATTAGAGAAGCTAATTGTGTGGTGGCGGTAGCTGGGATGGAAGGTGCCTTAGCGGGAGTCTTGGCAGGATTAGTTGAAAGACCAGTAGTGGCGGTGCCAACTTCGGTAGGGTATGGAGCTAGTTTCGGCGGGATTGCGCCATTGTTGACGATGCTTAATTCTTGTGCAGAAGGAATTGCAGTAGTAAACATTGATAATGGTTTTGGAGCGGGATATTTAGCGGCACAGATGAACCGAATGTGTAAGAGTGAAGAAGAATAGTGATTAGACAAGTATAGAACTAGGTGAGGATAGATGAAGGCGAAAACATTATATCTAGAAGGAAGCTCAGGAATCAGCGGCGATATGACTGTTGCAGCACTCTTAGATTTAGGTGCGAGCGAGCAAGTATTACGTACTGAATTAGGCAAATTACAACTGGATGAATATGAACTAAAGATAACACGGGCGATGAAGTGTAATATTGATGCTTGTGTTTTTTCAGTAGAAACCAAGGAGACACATCACCATCGTACCTTTGGTGATATCCAGAACCTTATCTGGGGTTCGACTCTAACAGACAAGGTCAAAAAGTGTGCAGGGAAGATTTTTCACGTTCTAGCCAAAGCAGAAGCAAGCGTTCACAATGTGCCAATCAAAGAAGTACACTTTCATGAAGTNGGAGCAATCGANTCGATTGTGGATATCGTGGGAGTGGCTATATGTCTTGAAGATTTAGGCATAGAAGATATAGTGGTTGGAACCTTAACAGAAGGATGCGGAACTATCTGGTGTCAACATGGGGAAATTCCGGTGCCAGTGCCGGCAGTATTAGAGTTAATAAAGACATACGGGCTGCCAATCAAGCAAACGGACATAAAAGGCGAGATGATTACTCCAACAGGAGCAGCGATTGCGGCGGCGATGAGGACAAAAGATATTTTGTCGGACGAATTTGTAGTTCATTCTGTAGGGATTGGTGCGGGAACAAAAGATTTTCCACATGCTAATATTTTACGAGCGATGATTATCGAAGAGATAGCAAAAGAAGATGATGTTTGGGTGTTAGAAACCAATATTGACGATATGAGCGGTGAGCAGTTAGGGTTTTTACAAGAAAGAATTCTAAAGGCACCGGCAAGAGATGTATTTTGTGAGAGCATTTACATGAAGAAAAATCGACCAGCGTATCGCTTAACGGTTATATGCGATGAAGAGCATATTAGCGATATTGAAGCGTTAATATTCAAAGAGTCAACTAGTATTGGCATAAGACGATTCCGAGCGAATAGGACAGTGCTAGAGCGGCGAATAGAAGTGATTGAGAGTGCTTGTGGTGAGGTTAGAGTTAAACTTTGCCAATACGCTGGACAGACATTAATATATCCAGAGTACGAAGATGTTCGTGCGCTAGCACAGCAAGAAAATCGTGGATACCAAGACGTTTATGATGAGGTTAGACGAAAGGCAGAAAAACAATTTGGAAAACAATAGAGAGCAATTATTGAACCAGTTTGAACTTTGGGGCAAGGCGGATATCTGCATTGCCTTTTCTGGTGGAGTAGATAGCGGACTGTTACTAAAACTAGCGACTGATGCGACTAAGCACAGTGGACAAAAGGTCTATGCAGTAACTTTTGATACGGTGCTACATCCACGAGCGGATGTTGAAGTGGCAAAGGCAGTAGTTAAAGAGATGGGTGCGATACATGAAATCATTAAAGTAGATGAATTGACTAATGAGAAAATCAAAAATAACGACCGCGATAGATGCTATTATTGCAAACGAGAGCTTTTCGAACAACTCATAAACTTTGCCAATACAAAGGGTGTGGGAGTGATCGTTGAAGGAACTAATCATGATGACTTGGCGAAGTATCGTCCAGGCATTAGAGCTGTCCGCGAACTAGGCGTAGCTTCACCACTGGCCGAATATGGACTTAGTAAAGAAGAGATTAGAACCTGGGCAAAGGAGTTGGGAATATCGGTATCAAAGCGCCCGTCAGCACCATGCCTAGCGACTAGGCTACCATATGATACAGTAGTTGACCTAAAAGTGCTTGAAAGAATTGAAAAGAGCGAAGAATATCTGCGTAAGATGGGCTTTGAAAATGTAAGGGTCCGAGTTTACCCTGATAAGGTTTGCGTAGAAGTTGATAAAGAAATGATATCAAAAGCACTTGAGCAGGAAGAAAATATTGCCAACGGATTAAAGCGATGGGGATTTACTAAGATGATAATCGACCCCAAAGGATTTCGTTCGGGTAGTATGGATGCAGAAGAATAAGAAATAGTAGAAGATAACTTTAAGGGTCGCGTGGGCGACCCTGTTTTTTATGTTTAGAAAATTGAAAAAGGCGATTGACAAAAAATAAACAAAGTGATATATTAATCAAGAAGTTGGTTAGCAACAACTAACCGATAGGACAACTAATTTAAGAAAGTCAAGGGAAAGAGGAGAAAAATGAAAAAACTAAACTTAGTCAGATTAACAGCGGTTATTGTGATGCTGGCATTAATGCTAGCGGCGTGCGGAAATAGTAGCACAACTCAAGAGGTAGAAAGTCCGGCAGTAACAGAAGAAGCACAAGAAACCGAGAATCCAGAAGAAACAGATGAAAAAGAGGGAGCTGAAAGCGCAGAAACTGAGGAAACTTCAGCAGGCGGAACGGTTGAAATTACTGATATCCATGGAACGGTTGAAGTTCCAGTAAATCCCCAAAGAGTAGTAGCGCTTGATAATAGAACCTTTGAAACGCTATCTGATTGGGGCATTGAATTAGTGGCAGTTCCAAAAGCAGTTATGCCAGCAGATTCACCATATGTTAGTGATGAAACAGTTGCAGATATTGGGAATCATCGTGAGCCAAATCTTGAAATTATCGCGGCAGCCGACCCAGAACTTGTAATTATTGGACAGAGATTCGCCTCTTTTGATGAAGAAATCAGAGCAATGGTGCCAAATGCAGCGGTCATTAATTTGAACTTTGATGTTTCAGAAGAAGCCGAAACGCCAGATGAAAACTTAGTGAATGGTCTTAAAAATTCAACTATTGCATTGGGGCAAATTTTCGAAAAAAATGAGGAAGCTGAAAATTTAGTGGCGGATTTTGATAAAGCCATTGAAGATGCCAAAGCTGCTTATGACGGCGAAGCGACAGTTATGAGTGTTGTAGTTTCAGGCGGAGAGATTGGTTTTTCAGCACCAAGAACGGGGCGTGTTTGGGGACCAATGTATGAAATATTTGGATGGATTCCAGCATTATCAGTAGCAGATGCAACATCTGATCACCAAGGCGATGATGTTTCAGTTGAAGCGATTGCTCAGAGTAATCCAGATTGGTTATTTGTATTAGACCGAGATGCGGCAACTGCAGCAGAGGAAGAATCAACACCAGCTAAAGACGTTATTGATAACGCACCTGCACTTCAAAATGTAACAGCAGTGACTACTGAACAAATAGTTTATGCTCCTGCTGATACCTATACTAATGAGTCAATTCAAACTTACATAGAGCTATTCAATGATATTGCCGTAGCTTTAGCAAAATAATGCACAGGAGTATGATTAAGTGTTGAAAAAAGCAATGAGTAAAAAGAATGGGGCTGAAAAATTTCAGCTCCATTCTGATGAGAAAAAAACTAAATTATGGACAATGCCGTTCATCCTAATGGTAGTTGCAGTTATCACTCTAGGAATCATATCATTGAGTGTTGGCGTTTATGATATCAAGGGACAAGAAGACGGTCTTAGCATGTTCTTTATAACTAGGGTTCCAAGAACGGCGGCGCTTATGTTGACTGGCGCAGCGATGTCGATGACGGGATTAGTAACTCAGTTAATCGTTCAAAACAAAATGGTTGAGCCAACGACTACGGGAACTATTGAGTGGTCGGGGCTAGGGCTAATGCTAGTTTACTTGTTGGTGCCATCACCAACACTAGTATTAAGAATGACTGGCGCGATTGTATTTTCATTTATTGGAACAATGGTTTTCTTTCTGTTTTTAAGGAGAGTCAAATTACGTTCGTCGCTAATTGTTCCAATTATTGGAATGATGTTAGGGGCGGTTGTTTCGGCAATCTCGACGTTTGTTGGACTGACCTTTCAAATGACACAAAATATTGAAAATTGGTTTGTGGGTTCATTTGCATCAGTTCAAGTTGGCAGATATGAATACTTGTGGTTAATCGTTGTTGTGGCGATTGTGATTTTTATTTATGCTGATAGATTTACGCTGGCTGGGTTGGGTGAAGATATTGCGACAAGCCTGGGGGCAAATTATAACGGGATAGTTCTCTTAGGCACAGGACTAATCTCCTTTGCAGTAGGGATAGTAACCGCAGTTATCGGCAATTTGCCCTTTTTGGGATTGATAGTTCCAAATATTGTTTCGATGTACCGTGGCGACCATTTAAGAAGTAACTTACCGTGGGTATGTGTTTTGGGGATGGGTGTGATAACTTTATGTGACATAATTTCCCGAACGATTATAATGCCTTTTGAAGTGCCGGTTTCATTGATATTAGGGACGATAGGGTCAATAACATTTATTATTATTTTAGTTAGACAAAGGAGAGCACGATGACAGAGATTAAGCAACGAACAGCCAAGGCTTTCCGAACTAAAAGGGAGGAACGACGTTATTGGGTTTTGCTGATAGTATTAATTGGGTTAGGGCTTTTGGCATCATACGGACTATTGGTATATAATAACCCAGTGCCAATAGATTCGCCATCATTTATGCCGGTGGTAAGAAGGAGGGTGGTGGCATTAATTGCTATGATTATCGCTGCCATTTGTCAAAGCTTATCAACAGTGGTGTTTCAAAGTATTACTAATAATAAGATAATCACCCCATCACTTTTAGGGTTTGAAGCATTATATGCCACTATTAACACTGGAACAATATTTTTCTTCGGGGCAACAGCGCTTATTAATTTTACTGGAAAAAGAGCATTTATATTTCAAGTGTTAATGATGATTGTTATGTGTTTGATACTTTATGGCTGGTTACTTTCAGGTAAATACGGCAACCTACAGTTAATGCTTTTAGTGGGTGTTGTCATGGGAACAGGTCTTAGGGCGCTGTCTTCATTTATGAGGAGGTTACTTGCGCCATCAGAGTTTGATATTTTACAGGCGAGATTATTTGGTTCAGTGAACAATGCTGACTCGGAGTATTTTGTAATTGTAATACCGATTGTCATTGTTGTGGCGGTACTCATCTTTGTTTATGCCAGACGAATGAATGTGTTGGCATTGGGAAAAGATGCGGCAATTTCGTTGGGAATCAATCATCGCATCGGTGTTATCTATGGCTTGATATTAGTGGCGATTTTGATGTCGATTTCGACAGCTTTGATTGGCTCATTGACCTTTTATGGCTTTCTAGTTGCAACTTTGACCTATCAAGCTGTAAAGACCTTTGAACACCGATTGATTTTTCCGATGGCATTAGTAATTGGATTCCTGATTATAACCTGCTCTTATTTCTTTATGTATCATGTATTTAATGCTCAAGGAGTGGTTTCTATCATTATTGAAATATTTGGTGGATTGACATTTTTAGTCGTAATTTTGAGAAAGGGGACGTTATGATAAATATTAGCAATGCTAAAAAAATCTACGATAAGGTGGAAATAGGGCCTTTGAATATTGAAATACCAAAGGCGGGATTGACTTCTTTGATAGGGCCAAACGGAGCGGGCAAATCGACCACGTTGCTGATGATTGGGAGGTTACTTGATATGGATAGTGGCAATATCAAGGTGGCTAACTTAGACGTAACGTCATCTAAATCAGCAGATTTAGCGAAGATACTGAC
>JGI994J12354_10003400_pt1 | contig 14912 bp, 10 predicted proteins | sample IntmicLarv3ML3BL_FD_12354 | JGI IMG/M metagenome (IMG submission 12354)
TTGCATAACGCCGTTTTCCAAGAGAACAACACGGGTCTCGAGCGGCTCAACATTGATGACAAGTTCTCTATAAGGAGACTCATCGCGTTTTAGCAAACGAATAATTTTTTCAAGAAATGGGCGCTTTTTTGCGCGCAAACGTGCCTGTGCATTTAGAAGCTCTACGGGAACAGGTTCAACGATTTCTTCGACGGGCTTGCTCGCAAGCTCTTCGTCTAATTGGTTTTGAATAATTGGTTCTTCTTTCATTGGGAGTAGTCTTTCAGACGAATCCCTTTATTTTACGCGAATGATTCTTTGTGCCTGTAAACACTTTGCACAATTCCCATTAAAAAGTAACACGTCAAAATAAAGGTTCCGCCATAGCTTAACATCGGTAAGGGCAATCCTGTGATTGGCATTATTCCGATTGTCATGCCTATGTTTATAAATATATGCGTCATTAAAATTGCGGCTATGCCTATCGCAAGATAAGCGCCAAAGTTGTCTTTTGCAAGAACGCTGGCTTTCATACAGCCGAAAATCACCACTGCCGACAGAAATATTACTAGACTCGCGCCCAGAAATCCTTTTTCTTCGGAAATGACTGAAAATATGAAATCATTATATGCGACATCGCTAGGTAAATAACCTAACTTAGCTTGAGTGCCTTCGGTATGACCTTTTCCTAAGAGTCCGCCACTGCCGACAGAAATCAAGCTTTGTCGATAATTCCAACTTATGTTTTGCCCAGAGGGGTCAACTAATTCTGGCGAAACAAAAGAAAGTATTCTGTTTCGTTGATAATCTTTCATTGGTAATATTGCGCTAGAAGAGCCAAATGCATTTAGTGCGGCGGCATCTTGTGCTCTGATATTATTGTCTGAAAGATATTTTGAATAAGAAACAATGTCGAAAGACACGATGCTAACTAGTACTACAAAGACAGCTAGAGCTAATCCAAAAAATCTTTTGGATAATCGTGATACATATAACATTGCAAATAGCATAGGTGGAAATACAAGAGTAGAGCCTAAGTCAGGCTGTAAAAAAATCAACAAAATAGGAATAAAAAATACAATTCCTATTTTTATCAGGGTTCTCATAGACGTTTTAATCGTCCCCATATGAGACCTAGTGAGGATTGACGCTATCATTATTAGCGTTCCAATTTTGGCTAATTCAGATGGTTGTAGCGATAGAATTTTGAAGTCATACCATCTTGTTGCGTTGAATCTGGTAAGAACAAAGGGTAGTTTGATGCCAAGATTTTCTTGTATCGCCAAAGGAACAAGAATCAAAATCGCAAGAAAATAAATTAAATGAGCATAGCTTAAAAACCACTTGTAGTCTATCATAGCCGTTGCCATATAGACGCATAAACCTAAGCCAATGAAAACAATTTGACGTACCCAAAACTGCTTTAGCAAGGGAGTTTCGTCCATATTGTAACACTGCGTAGAATATATGAAAGCTACGCCTATTGCAGATAACAAAAGAACTGCAACAAAGGTAACATAATCAAATTTCTTATTTGATTTTCTCTTGATTGCAGTTTTAAGGTGGCTATGCATTTTAACTTTCTATATTAGTAGACAAAAACTTTTTTAATAAATTCGCATCAATATTTTTGCGTGAAGCGTAGTCAGTTAGCTGTTCATTGCTTATCGCAGTAATTGTAAAATATTTTGCTTCCTTGCAAGGGATAAACATAGCACAGATGCTAGATTGCGGAATCATAGAATAATTTTCTGTTAAAGAAATTTCTTTAACATCTAACAAATCTAAAACTTTTTTCTTTTCGCTGTGGTCAGGATAAATTTGATATCCAATAGCGGGGCGAATACCGACTTTTTCAGAGTTAGCGAATATTTTACAATGAACATAAGCTGCGCAAGCATCTACAATTAAGTCTGACAACGATTGCAAAAGTAAGGCTTCATAATCTTTTTGTTCAGATTTTAATTTCGCAATTTTTTCTTCGATTTCTCGACCAGTTGTAATCGCAAAATAACAAGCTTTGTTTTCAACATAATCGCTTAAACAAAGACATTCATTTTCTTGGCTACGTATGAAATTCAAAGTGATTTTCTTGCCATTTTTTTCTACGATTAAATCGTCACCAGAATGCTTTGAATTAAAGATTCCCCAATAAGCAATCGGCTTAATTGGCATTTCATTTAAAAGAGTTTTAATGTCACACAAAAGTTTGTATGCTTCAGGGTTATCTTTAGCATTTTTCTCTGTAAAACCTTTCATCGAAAATGTTCCGAATAGTGGAGTCAAATTCAAAAAATCTTTAAAATCTTCAAAATTTAACTCCTTTGAAAACACTCCCGTTTCTTTTTTGAAATCGTTTTTATGCAAAACTTTTTTGGCTCTTGCAGTAGTTAAATCTACCAAAGTTTTTTTGTTATTTAAAAATGAATCTTCTAATTCTTTTTGTTTTGCTTTGTGATTTTTTTCAAAATCAGGGTCATTTAAAATGGTAGAGCATAAGCCAGAAACTAAGGAAGCATCTTGAGTATAAGCTACTATACCAGAATAAAGTGGTGCGATTTTTACAGCTGTATGTAGTTCGCTTGTAGAAGCACCGCCAACTATAATAGGAATATTAATTCCTGATTTTTCAAATAGTTTTACAACATTAATAATTTCTTCTAGCGACGGAGTGATAAGCGCGCTAAGCCCAATCATAAGCGGTTTTTGTTCTATGGCGCACTCAAGAATTTTTTGAGGCTCAACCATAACGCCTAAGTCTGACACCTCATAATTATTGCAAGACAAAACAAGTCCAACGATATTTTTACCTATGTCGTGAACATCACCTTTTACTGTTGCTATTAAAAATTTGTCTTTAAGATTCGAAGCTTCACTTTGCTTCATAAAAGGTTCTAAAATATTGACGCACTTTTTCATCACGCGCGCGCTTTTTACAACTTGTGGTAAGAACATTTTTCCTTCACCAAAAAGCTTACCAACTTTTTTCATAGAATCCATCAAAGGTCCTTGAATGATTTCTATTGGTGAAATTTTTTCTAAAAAATATTCTATAGGCGTTTGAACTGAGTTTTCATCGCCTTTGATAAATGCTAATTCAAGAGATTCTTCTGACGTAAGATTTTTTGAAGATTTTTCTTCATTAACATTCAGCGATTGTTCTGCAAATAAAGACGCATTTTCTATCAAAGCATCGGCTGCGTTTTCGCTACGATTAAGAATTGTATCTTCTAATAATTTAAGAAGTTTTTTATCTATTAAATCATAGCTTGGCAAAAGTCCTGCATTGACAATACCAAAGTCTAAGCCGTTCTTTATTGCATAGTGTAAGAACACGCTATGCATAGATTCGCGCAAATTATTGTTGCCCCTGAATGCAAAGCTAAGATTACTTACACCAGCGCTAGTTTTCGCAAAAGGGCAGAGCTTTTTAATTTCTCTAACCGCATCGATAAAGTTAAGTCCGTAAGCGTTGTGTTCTGCAATACCTGTTGCAATAGTCAAAACGTTCGCATCAAAAATAATATCTTGTGGCGCAAAATTTGCTCTAGAAATTAACAAATCGTAAGCGCGTTTGCATATAGAAACTTTATCTTCTTTTGAGCTTGCTTGACCATTTTCATCAAAGGCCATTACTAATAAAGAAGCACCTAATTTTTTAACTTCTTTTGCTTTTTTGATGAATGATTCTTCGCCCTCTTTTAAGCTCAATGAGTTTACGATAGATTTACCTTGAGTGCATTTTAATCCTGCTAAAATTGCATCCCAATTAGAAGAGTCTATCATAAATGGAACTCTGGAAATTTCGGGTTCAGAAGCTGCCAAATTCAAAAATTTTGTCATACAATCAGGAGCCGAAAGCATAGCTTCATCAAAATTTATATCTATTAAATTCGCACCTTTTTCTATCTGAATTTTTGCAACTTGCAAAGCATCGTCATAGCGTTCTTCACGAATCATTTTTTTGAATTGTGCGCTACCCATAACATTTGTGCGCTCACCCACAATCATAAATGGTGCGTTTGTAGGAGCGATTTCCAAAGCTTCTAATCCACTCAAAACTAAAGAATGATTTTCGGTTTTAATTTTTCTTGGCGGACATTTTGAACACAATTCGACAACTTTTGCAATGTGTTCAGGAGTAGTTCCACAGCATCCCCCAATCACATTTAAAAGACCTTCTTTTGCGTACTCATATAAAAAGTTTGCAGTGTCTTCTGGCGATTGGTCGTAACCAAATTCTGATAAAGGATTTGGTAATCCTGCATTCGGGTAGCAATGAGTGTAGCACTTTGCAACCTTATCAAAAGCTGTAATATATGGACGCATTTTTTCTGCGCCGAGCGAACAATTTAGCCCAACAAACAATGGGTTTGCATGTTGAATGCTTGCATAAAATGCTTCGATATTTTGACCACTTAAAATTCTACCAGAAGCGTCAGAAACTGTTGCGCTGATTGCAATAGGTATTCTTTTATCTTCATCAACATCTTCAAACAAATTCAAATATGCATAGATTGCAGCCTTTGCGTTCAGTGCATCGAAAACAGTTTCTAGTATAAATAAATCTACTTTTTCTTCTTTTAGAATTCTGAATTGTTTGTAATAAGATTCCGCCAAATCATCAAAAATTATGCTACGTTTTGAAGGGTCAGAAATATCTGGCGACATAGAGGCAGACTTATTCATAGGACCTATAGAGCCTGCAATAAATTTCTTTTCTTTAAATTCTGCTACGACTTCTTTTGCAATTTTTACTGCCGAGATATTCATTTCGTCGACCAAAAATTCAAGACCATAATCTGCTTGAACCACTGTATTTGCGCCGAAAGTATTGATAGTAACAATATCACTACCTGCTTTTAAATAGTTGCGATAGATATCCTTTAAGATATCAGGGCGTGTAAGATTTAGCAAATCTGAATTACCCAAAAGGTCAGTTTTGATTCCCTTTAATGCTTCGACATTCCCGCGATAGTCGTTTTCTTTCAGATTCATTTTTTGGATGAGAGTGCCCATTGCACCGTCCAAAAACACTATACGATTTTGTAAAATTTCTTTTAATGAATTCATTATGAATTTTTTGATTGCTCTTGCATATGCTGAATGAGCTTGTCGTTAAATTCCTTTGCGCAATCGTGCCCGATATTTTTCAAGGCTTTCACCATTGCTGCTACTTCAACCAGACGCGCCATATCACGTCCTGGACGTACAGGAATTTCTATATGATGTATTTTTGTCGACAAAAGTTCAAAGTAATTTGTTTCAAGACCAGTGCGGTCTTCAAGCATTCCAGGTTCCCATTCTCTGAATGTTACTACTAAAGAAATTGGGCTATCTACACGGACATATCTTACGCCGAAAAGTTTTGCGATATCGATAATTCCGATACCGCGACATTCCATATATCCGCGATTTAATTCATTACTTTTTCCATAGACAACATTGTTGTATAATTCGCAATAAGTGATGTCGTCAGCGACAAGAGAGTGACCTCTTTCAATGAGCGCCAGAGCGCATTCAGACTTACCTATACCGCTAATACCGCGAATTAAAACCCCTATACCTTTGATATCTATAAGGGTTCCGTGAATAGTAGTTTTAGGTGCGAATTTGCGACCTAACAAAATTGCTGTTTGAGCAGAGAAATCTTTGCTACGCATGCGAGTGCGCATTAACAAAATTCCTTTTTTCTCGCATACTGTAGACATACATTTAAGAGGTGCTAATCCGCGAGCAATCACGCAACAAGGAATTCCGTTATCGCAAACCTCTTCAAAAATTTCTGCTTGCTTATCGCTTGGTAAATCGCGCAGATAAGCCATCTCTACAGCGCCAAAAAGTTGAATGCGGTCGGCAGAAAAATTCTTAAAATAACCTGTAATAGCAAGAGCAGGGCGATTGACGCTAGGTTCTAGTATGACTTTATCCATACCTTTTTCGCCTGATAAAACCTCAAGATTCAGAGTATCTTTGAAAGATTCGTAAAAATCTCTTACAGTAATTGTATCTCTATTTGTGATGTCAGTAGCCATTGAATTACATTGTAAAATTTTCGCCTAAATAGAATTTGCGACTCTGTTCATCGTTGACCAAAAAGTCGCTATCGCCCTGACAGAGAACTTTGCCTTCGTGGATAAGATAAGCTCTATCTACTATACTTAAAGTTTCGCGAACATTGTGGTCTGTGATAAGAACGCCAATATTTTTACTCTTGAGTCCGCGAATGATATCTTGAACTTCTGCAACGCTGATTGGGTCGACTCCGCTAAAGGGTTCATCCATCAGTAAGAATTTTGGGCGAGAGGTGAGGGCGCGTGTGATTTCGAGCCTGCGTCTTTCTCCGCCAGAAAGCGTGAATGCCATTTGTTTTGCAAGATGAGTCAAATTCAATTCGTCTAACATTGCGTAGACGAAATCGTTGATTTCCTTGCGTGGAATAGGCAAAGTTTCTGCGACAGCTTTGATGTTGTCGAAAACAGACAATTTTCTGAAAATAGAAGCTTCTTGAGGAAGATATCCTATACCCATTCTTGCACGTTTGTACATAGGAACATCAGTGATGTCATTGCCATCTAAAAATACTTTTCCGCTGGTTGCGGCAACGAGTCCTACAACCATATAAAAGCTAGTGGTTTTGCCTGCGCCGTTGGGTCCTAAAAGACCAACAATTTCGCCAGCTTTCAAATCAAGATTCACACCACGTACGACTTGACGTGAACTATATTCTTTAATCAAATTTTCTGTTGATATGTATGAAGAATTTTCCATTGAATAAATGAATTAAATTAGTTTGATTTTCTGATATTAGGTGAAAGCAATCGCATTGGCTTTGGAATGTTGATAGTGCCACCTCTTTCAGTGATTTCTTTTTCAAGATTTTTCTGCGATTCTTCTGCTTGTCTTTGCAAAATCAAAAGCTCTTCTTGACGTTTTTTTAATGAAGCAATTTCAGCATCTTTTTGCTTTATTAATTCTTGATAAGTATCGATGCGTTTCAAATTTGAATCGTCAGATTTTTGTGATTGAAGTCTTGTAATAGTTTCTTTTGCTTCTTCAACAGCTTTACTCAAAATATCGCGTTGCTTTGCAAGTTCGATAGAAGCTGCTTCTGCGGCTGTTCTTGCGCTAGCTTCTCTTTCTAACTGAGCATTTAGAACGTCTAAAATTTGTTTTTGATTCAATTCTTTTTCAGCAATAGTTTTCTCTAACATCTTGCGTGCAATAGCTGCGTTTTCAAGATTAGACATAGCTTTTTGGCGTGCATCTTCTGCAAGAACACTTAGTTCTTTTACTTTTTCTTCGTTTAATTTTGCGTAGTGTTCTGTGTTCTCAACCTTTTTTTCTAGTTGAGAAGTTTCCTGTTTTTGTACAGCATACTTTAATACAAAAAGTCCACCGACAAATGCCAAAAGACATATAGCAACAATTAAATTTTTCTGAATAGCATTCATACTTGAAAAGTATTTCTCAATTAAGTGTTTGTGTAAAGTTTAATCTAATCTTCGATTTGTATATTTTTGTTTCGAGAAATTGGACAACCTGCGCGAAGCCAAGCATTGACAAACATATCTAAATCGCCGTCCATAACAGCAATCATATTGCCGTTCTGAACATTAGTTCGCAAGTCTTTGACCAATTGGTATGGCTGGAAGACATAGCTACGTATTTGATTTCCCCAAGAAATTTCACCTTTTTGACCATAGAATTTATCCATTTCAGCGCGCTTGTCATCTTCGAGTTTTTCGAACAAACGGCTCTTTAGAACCTTCATTGCAGATTCTTTATTTTTAAGCTGACTGCGCTCGTTTTGGCAGGCTACGACTATGTTTGTAGGGATGTGTGTGATGCGAACAGCACTCTCTGTTTTATTGACGTGCTGACCACCTTTACCGCTAGAGCGATAGGTATCGATTCTCAAATCTTCTTCTTTGATTTCGTAGTCAATATCGTCTTCGATTTCTGCGATAACATCTACAGAGCAAAAGGAAGTGTGTCTGCGTTTATTAGAATCAAAAGGGCTGATACGTACGAGTCTATGGACTCCACGCTCCGCTTTGCAATAGCCGTAAGCGTTTTTGCCTACTATGCGCATACACACCTTTGAAAGCCCAGCTTCTTCACCAGCTTGCAAGTCTTCTATTTCGACTTTCCAATTGCGTCTTTCAGCCCAGCGAGTATACATACGCATCAACATTTCAGCCCAGTCACAGCTTTCAGTTCCGCCTGCGCCTGCGTGGATTGAAACAATTGCATTACAAGAATCGTGTGGACCGCTTAAGAAAGATTCAATTTCAATTTTGTCCAATTCTTCGAGGAGTTTTTCTGTTTCAGTTTTTAACTCAGTAGCGAGTGCTTCGTCATTTTCAGAGTCTTCCACAAACTCGCATAAAACCTCGATATCTTGCAATGAAGACTTTAGCTTCATTTGCATTTCAACCACCGCTTTAAGAGGGTTTACTTGCTGAATAATTTTTTGTGCCGAACTTTGATTATCCCAAAAGTCTGGCTTTGCCATTTGAGCCTCGAGCTCTGCTATTTCAGATATCTTTTTATCTACTTCAAAGAAACCTCCATAGATGATTCGCTCTTCTATTGATGTTCTCGATATGGTTTTTGATTTCGCCTTCTATTATCATAGAAAAGCAGTCTTTTGAATTTTGATTTTTTTTCAAGTTTTTTATCTTTATTAAAAAAATAAAAATAAAAGAAATTTTTGCGTTGAAATGGGTCGATAAATTTTTAACTATGTAATTAGTATGATTAAATCAAAATTTTTATTAGCTATATTTTTCCTATCGTGCTTGAGCTTGCCAGCACAAAATCTATCTCTTGCAGATTTGAATCAAGATATGGCTTTGCTCAATAAAGAAGTCCAACAGTTGCGTCTTGAAGTCGAACAGCTAAGGCGTGAAAATGAATCACTCTCAAAGAAGCTTAAGGCAACCGAGAGTTCTTCTGTTTCGACTGACGTTGTCAGAGCTCAAACCAGCGCAATGCAAACTAATGTTGATGCAAAAATGGAAAATATGCGCAAAGAAATCATCGAGCAAGTGCGTCGTGAAATGGAGAATATGGCAGCGCAAACAAATAGTGCTATGGAAAAACTAGCAGGCGCAGTTAGTTCAAGACCAAAAGCTGAATTGCCAACAACTTTCGCAGACAATTTCCCTAAAGACGGAATCACTTATACAGTGAAATCTGGTGATACTTTAGGCAAAATTGCCAAAGAAAATAATTCTCAAACTAAGTGGATTCAAGATGCTAATCGCATAGCAAATCCTGCTCGCGATTTGCGTGTGGGCGATGTGATTTTTATCCCTCAAAAATAATCTAGAGATAAGAAAGTAAAGATATGTCAAAAGAAAGAAAATCTTTAGGTAGAGGCTTAAGTTCTATAATTGCATCAGGTGGTAAATCCATAAAGAGCGCAAGCACTCCAGCTCCAGCAAAGGAAAGTGAAAAAGATAAAGAAAAAGCTTTTTCTCACGGACTCTTTAGCGAAATCTTGATTGATAAAATTACAGTTAGTCCATATCAATCACGCAAAGAATTCGACAAGAGCGCTATTGATGAATTGGCAACAAGTATTGCATCAGAAGGCCTTATAAATCCTATTTTGGTAAGAAAACTTCAAGATGGTTACGAGCTTATCGCTGGTGAAAGACGTTTGCGCGCTTGCAAGCAATTAAATTTAAAACGCATCGTAGCTTGCGTGATTACAGTGTCAGATATTTCCGCAGCATCAAAGTGTTTGATAGAAAATTTGCATCGTTCAGATTTGAATCCTATCGAAGAAGCTTTAGGAGTAGCAAATCTTGTAGCTAACTTCAAACTTACTCAGGATGCGGCTTCGCAAAGATTAGGTAAACCAAGAAGTAGTATTGCAAATTCATTGCGTCTTTTAACTTTGCCTAAAGAAATTCAAAATTTCATTTCAACAGGAATGTTGTCTCAAGGGCACGCAAAAGTTTTGCTGGGGTTAGATAATGCAGAACAACGTTCTTTGCTAGCTCGCAAAATAATCGAACTAGGACTCAATGTGCGTAACGCAGAAGAAGCTGTTAAAAAAATCAAAATTGAAAAAGACAGAGCCTCTACAAAAACTGCAACAGGAATAGCAAGTCATAACGCAGTCATACGCGATATAGAAAATAAAATCCGTGAAAAACTAAATGCAAAAGTCGAGTTAAAACATACTCCTAAACACGGTAAAATTGTTATAGAATACCTTGGCAACGACGATTTGCAACGTATCTTAGAAATCATAGGTATAGACACTTAGTAATGTATAAAAATGTTTTTTTAGTTTCGATATTTCTTTGTTCGTTTTTGGTTGCTCAAGCGAAGATGTCGGATTTTACAAAAGCAAATTCTGCTTTTAGTAAAACCTACGTTGACCAAGATTTGAATAGGAGATTTTCAGACAAGAAAAATGCAAGATTTTCTACTGATAAAGAATTTTCTACATTCAAGTTTGTGTCATCAAAAGACGCGTCTCGTTATCTGAATATGGAGGCAAATTTTGGCGAAGCGGATAATGCTAAAGTTATGGAAGGAATGAGAAATTTTAATAGCGAAAAAAATTATCGTACTCCCGATTACAGCCAATTTAAAGATACTGATAGATGGTACAAAGAAAAAAATCAAATAGGTTTTCAAAATAAAGATAGAGATTTAAGTAAAAAATATCTTGGCAAAATTGATACCGACAGACGCAATCAATTAAACGACAAAATGCGCGCAAATTATGATGATCATTTTGAACGTTCAATGAGCGATATTAATAAATTTCATTTTCGCAGCAGTCATAGTACAAAATCCGGAATTGTAGTTACAAAGGCAGGTGGAGACTTAGAAGAAGATGATTCTAGCATTTTCGATTTTTTAAGTAATGAACAAAAAATTGATAGTGGTGGTGTGAAATTAATTTTACCAAAAGCTATGGTTACAGACCCTACAAAACTTGAAAGGTTATCCGGCAATAGTATTCCTGTTGAAGCTCCAACAGCTAGAACTTCATCTCCTATTATGAATAACGCCTCTCAGCAAGTTCCAATTCCAGGAACAAGGCGCACTATTGCTGAAGACACTGTTGATAGTGATACTATGAATTTTTCCACGCTCGGACTTCCGAAGGAAATGCAAGGTGGAAAAACTAAAATCAAAATACAAGTCAAAGATTAGTTTTTGTTTCTCTGACTTGAACAGAAAAAATCCCTTAAGATTCGATGATGAGTTTTTCGATTTGTGCAATGCTAAGAGCATTCAACTCTTTTGGACTTTTTCTGTTTTGTGGAATCTTTGGTAAAGAATCAAAAATAGCTAAAGACAATTGAGGATTACGATTTGCTGTAGCTTCATCAATGCGGTCGATAGGCGTAAATCGGGGCGACTGTGCAGCTTTTGCAGGATGATTTTTGATTATTTTATGCATACTAATTATTGCATCTTTAAATCTATCTAACTCATCTTTTGTATAGCTTTCAGTTGGCTCTATCATAAGTCCATAGATTTCTGGGAATGCAACAGTAGGGGCGTGGAAGCCGTAATCTAAAAAGAGTTTTCCTGTTCTTGCGGTGGCGGCAGCTTTTGCAACAGATGCACTTTGATATGCGGCAAAATCATCTTCAGACAATGTCAAAATAAATTCATGCATACGTGGTTCATTTTCGCAACCAGCAGGCAAAGAATCCCAAGTCTTTTTCAGCGATTCAAACAAGTATCGTGATGCAAGGACTGCAACTGCGCTCATACGTTGAACGCCTTCGCCTCCGAGATGCATCATATATGCTAAAGCTCTTACTTTGTGTGCTACGTTACCAAAGTTTCTATGCAAAGAACCGATAGATTTCTCAGGCTTTTTAACAGAAAAAATTCCATTATTATTCTCTATTATATAAGATGGGATGTAATCTTTTAACTTTTCGTCGACAACTACAAGACCATCTCCTGGACCGCCGCCACCGTGAGCTATAGACCAAGTTTTATGCAAATTATTATGCATAGCATCAACACCCATTTTCTTCAAATTAAGATGACCTGCAACAGCGTTATAGTTTGCGCCATCCATATAAACAAGTCCGTCTATATCGTGGATGAGTTTTGAAATCTCTGCAAATCGTGCTTCTACTATTCCAGAAGTATTAGGATTGGTAATCATTATGCCAGCGATTCTATCGCCATAGATAGCGATTTTTTCTTTCAAATCTTCAATAGAAAGCTGAGCATTTGAATCTGTCTTTAAGTAGATAATGTTAGATTGTTCGTATCCTGCAACTGCGGCAGAAGCAAAATTTGTTCCGTGTGCAGAAGATGGAATCAACATAATATCGCGCGCACTGCTTGAATTATCTTTATGATATGCTTGGAACATTTTCAATGCGCAGTGCTCTCCTTGAGCTCCTGCAACGGGTTGCAAGGCAACGGCATCGAGATTAGAAATCTTTTTGATGTATTCAGCGAAAGTCCAAAGAACTTCCAAAGAGCCCTGAACATCGCATTCAGGAGCTTGTGGATGGGCTTTTGTAAAGCCACTTAATGATGCCAAAATATCATTAATATGCGGGTTATACTTCATAGTACAAGAACCCAATGGATAACAAGAATCATCAGGGCTTACGTTAAGTTCACCCAATTTGATATAGTAGTCTTTGAGTTCTAAGAACGAAATTTTTGGCAAATTAAGTTTAGTTTTGCGCAAGTAATTTTCTGGAATTTCAGGTGTCTTTTTTGAAGAAGCTTCGCCTAATGCGTAGCCTTTTAAAAATTCAACGAGAAGGTCTATGTCGTTCTCAGAATTAATATCTGAGAACGAAATTTTTAATAGATTTTGTTGTTCAAAAGAAACATCAACACCTATATGGATGCCTTTCTTTGCCGCATCGGCAATCATATCACAGACGTTAGATGGGCAAGAAATTGTAAACTCATTAAAGAAAGGTATGTTGCCAAAAATATAGCTAAATCCTGACAAGGCAGTGATTTTTTCAAAAGCTTTTTGAGCAAAGCTTCTTGCTAATTTAAGAGATTTTTCGAATCCATCGCCAGACTTTTGCAATATGCAAGCTCCTGCTAATGTAGACATAAATGCTTCGTTTGAGCAAATATTTGATGTAGCTTTTTCTTTGCGTATGTGTTGTTCACGAGTAGATAAAATCATACTGAATGCGTCGCGACCAGCTTCGTCTTTTGCAGCACCTACGAATCTACCTGCGGCTTGACGGATATCGTTCTTAACATTCTCGTTAAAGCGAACTCCAAAGACTCCCAATCCCGGACCACCAAAGTTTGGGTCTGAATACAAATGTTGTCCTTCGCCACAAATAAAATCTGCTCCAGATTGTCCAAAATAAATCGGTTCTTTTAATCCGCCAAAAGCATTCAAAAATGGATCTATAACAGCTACTGTTTTTAATGAGAATTCTTTTGCTAAATCATTCAATGAATCCACATCTTCTAAGCATCCGTATCTATTTACTTGAGGGTAAACAAAGCAGGCGAGGGTATCTTTATTACTTTCTAAAATTTCGCGTAATTTTACAGTATCGTTAAGAGATGTTTCAGAATTTTTTGGAGCAATCAAAATTTCCAAAGAAGTATTATCTGTAAATGTTTTTACTACATTTATATCGCCTTCAAAAAGGCTTTCAGAGATTAAAATTTTGCTCTTTTTTGTGAGTCTTGCGCAGGCAGATGCAGCTTCGAAAATAGCAGAAGCTCTATCGTACAAAGAAGCATTGATAGCTTCAAAGCCAGTCAGTGCGCGCATTGCGTTTTGATATATCCAATGCGATATCAAAGTTCCTTGGCTACGCTCTGGTTGATAAGGCGTATAGGCAGTAGAAAGTCCACGAATTTTTGAAACTTCGTCTGCAATAGACTCGACTTTCCAAACGGGCAGGGTATCGCCCAAGAATGAAATTTTTGCTATATTATTTTTAAGAGAAATTTTTTCTATCGCATTAGCTAAATCTTCAAGATTCTCGACTTCATTGATGTCTGGCGGATTGCTTAATTTGATATCTTCTGGGATATGTTTGAACAAATCGCTAAGAGACATTTCTTGAATTGCAGAAAGCATTTCAGATTCGTCTTTTGCAGAAAGAGGAATGTAGTGTTTTGAAGTTTCGCGCTTAAAAGAAAGCTTATTTAAATCTTTAAGATAGTCTGTGTTCATTTTTTTTATTAAATAGGGGCAAATTAAAAGTCTAAAAAATGCTCGAGGTGGGACTTGAACCCACATGTCTTGCGACACATGAACCTGAATCAAGCGCGTCTACCATTTCGCCACTCGAGCAGTATTAAAAATTCAAGCTAGCACAAAATTTTTTTAATACAAGATGCTTTTTTCTTTTTTATATCACAGAATATAATTTTTCTTAGATAAATTTTTTTTACTCAAAAATCAATATAGTAAAGCCTCAAAAAACCCTTTTTTTCTGATTTTAGGCGAGTTATGGTATTTTTTTTTAACAATTTATAAATATTTGCTCGACTTTTTTATTGAAATGTACACTATATATAAAATCAGAGAACGCACTCTGATATCACTGTTTATTTTCAGAGAATCTTACATAATCATCATGGCAATAAAAAAACTTACTCTTAAAACTAAAGTTAAGCCCTCTTACTCTTACCTGATTGAAAAAAAACGCGACGGTAATGAATTCACCGAGGATGAAGTTCGTAACATAATAGATTCCATTTTGGATAAAGAAATTCCTGAATACCAGTTGTCCGCTCTTCTTATGGCGATTTTCTTTAAGGATATGTCGGCTCAAGAAACTGCTTATTTTGCTGAAGAAATGCGCCTCACCGGCGAAGTTATGGATTTGTCGCATATCACTCGTCCAAAAATCGCAAAGTATTCTACTGGCGGCGTCGGCGATAAAACTACTATTATCCTCAGCGCAATGGCTGCAGCTTGTGGC
>JGI994J12354_10003401_pt1 | contig 14910 bp, 14 predicted proteins | sample IntmicLarv3ML3BL_FD_12354 | JGI IMG/M metagenome (IMG submission 12354)
TGAATACGCTGGAAGTTATTACACAGTTCTTGCTGGGTGACTTCACCAGTGACGGATACACATATATCGTTGAAACAAACTAAGGGCAACGGAACGATTGACGAAAACATCTTGAGGAGGATATAAGAATGAATATGTGGAAAAGATTGATGAGCGTGTGCATTTGCGGCGTTCTGATGATGGGCATGGCACAGATTTGCGTTGCGGAAGAGACGGCGAATGCATCGGAAACAACATCGGTAGCGGCATCGGAAACACCTGAAACAACAGAAGTTGCTAAGACACCGGAAGCATCGGAAACAGCAGAACCGACAGCAACACCTGCGCCGGTTGCAACAGCAACATCGGCATCGGTTAATGTAAAGGTTGTTGTCAATGGCGAGCCGGTTGATTTTAGCGACAAATCACTGGGCAGTCCGATGGTAATGAATGGCCGTACATACCTGCCGTTGCATCAGCTGACGGTAGCGCTGGGAGGCCGGATTGCATGGCGTTCAATTGATAATACGGCACATGTGCTTAGAAACGGTGTAAGCATTAGAGTTTCTGCGGGAAATCCTATGATGACAATTAATGAGTTCGCAGTTGGCTCAAGATTTATGTACACAACGAAGGACAGGGAAGTTGCAATCGTTGACAATGTAAACAATGTGACTCCGTTTGTTAAAGTGCCGGAGAATCGTATGATGGTTCCGTTTGCATCGCTTGTCAGAGAGCTGGGCGGCGAGACAAGATGGAGCCAGGAGGATATGACGGTTTACGTAACAATTGCAGCAGTGCCGACGATGCAGAGTGACATAGACGCACAGGATTTGATTGCCAACTGGAACTATATCCCGAAAATTGACCCGAAAGCGCTTATCGAGCAGGGCAAGGTAACTGTTCGTGCGAACCGCAACGACATGGCGCCTATCGTAGGTGCAACAATTGAGTTGGGCGACCAGACAGCGACAACAAACGCACAGGGTATCTGCGTGTTTGAAAACGTTGTGGCAGGCGATTATGAAGTTAAGGTTATTGCTGCAGGCAACTATGAAGTTTTGCCGAAGTTCGAGAATGTGACAGTGACGGTTGAGGATGAAGATTCGATATTTGTCACGCTGTTTTTTAAGGCGAAAGAAGAAAAGCAAGTTGCAGAAAAAGCAGAAGAGAAAACAGAAGAAGCGGCTGAGGCAGAAAAAGACAACGCGCCAGAGGCGGATGCAGCGGAATAAATATTTGAAAAGTATCCGAGAAATCGGATAGCGTAGAGACGAGGGAGTTTTCATGTCGTTTATTGTTCGAGTTTATTATGGTGAGCAGATATTCAGCATTGATTTGTCTGTGAAAGACAATCCCGCGATTGGCAGCGATTTTAGCGATACAATCGTGCTGGAAGCACACGGCTTGGGCAAAAGCGAGATTGTTTTCGGTAAATCATCGGAAGGTGATACGATTACAAGCCATCAGGCGTTTTGGCATGATGGCTCCCTCATGAATTTTGACCTGCTGTGTGCAGGCAAGACCTATATGATTGATACTGAACCCAGGATTTCTATTTCCATTCACCCGAAGCAGGAGGATAGTCAGCGGATTGTGAAGCTTGTGGGTCTGCGAGAGGTGAACATCGGGCGCGGTCCGGCGAATGACATTGCACTTTGCAACATGCGGACATCGTCAAGGCATTGTGTGATTTGTGAAGATGGTAAAGGCTATAAAATTCGAGATTTACATAGCACAAATGGGACATTTGTAAACGGCAAGAAGATTGAAGAGAGCATGTTGATGAATAACGATGTAATTAACATTGGCATATATCAACTGGTTTTCATGGATGGTGCATTGAGTTTTTATAACACAGGGAATGATATGACGTTACGGGTGGCATCCGAAGATAGGTATAAACCAGTTGAACAGCCGGTGGATAAAATTTCGCAGGAAGTGCGGCGCACAGGCACGAAGAGGGCTGTGCTATGGGAAAGAGACGAGCAAGAAACAGAATTATCAATGCAAGAATCGAAAGAACAAGAGCAAAACCAAGAGCTCGAAAGCTTAAAGCGGCGGAATGGTACGCGTTCGGTGTTTTAATTTGGACGAACGCGAATGAGGCATTGTGTGAATGCGTGTGGAGGTTGTGTGTTTGAATACGATAGATTTCGCCGCGGCAGTAAGCGTAAGTCCCGGCAAGGTTCGCACCAACAACGAGGACAATTTTTATTTTAACGGTATACATTTGAATGAAGAAAATCGAGATCAATCGCAAACCCTTAGCGAAACACCGAAGGGGGCGCTTTATGTATATGGTGTTTTTGATGGCATGGGCGGTGAAGCACTGGGCGAGGACGCGTCTTTGCTGGCGGCCGAAACGACAAAGGCATATCACGAAGAAGGGCTTAAACACGGCGTGACAGTTGAGAAGATGTTTGCGAAAATTACAACGGATGCCAATGCGAAGATTTGTAAAAGAATTATGAAAAGCGGCGAAAAGAGAATCGGAACGACGCTTGCGATGCTTTGTGTCGCGGAGGATAAGGCTCGTATCAGTAACGTTGGAGACAGCCGAGTATATTTGTACAGAGCGGGCAAGTTGACGCAAATTTCGGTGGACGACACAGTGGCACAACGGCTTCTAAACTTGAATATCATCACAAAAGAGCAGGCACAAACACATTCGGATCGGCACAAGTTGACGCAGCATCTGGGGATATTCACAGATGAGATGGCGATTTCGCCGCACATCTCGACCGAAATACTGGTCGAAAAGGGTGACAAATTTTTGCTTTGCAGCGATGGCTTGACGGACATGCTGAGCGATGAAGATATTGAGGAAACAATGAAGTCGAATGTTTCGCCGAAGGAACTAACCGAAAAGCTGGTGCAGCACGCATTAGATAATGGTGGGCATGATAACGTAACGGCCATGGTGATAATTGCCAACAGCCGTGCGAAGAGGCGGCCGGCGAAACAGGTGGACGCAATCCAAAGCAATGGTGCGAAAAAAAGAAGCGGCACAGCCGGCAAAACGCAATGGGCGTTGTTGTTGCCTTTATGCATGATGACGGTTGCGGTGGTGATTTTAGGTGCTACGTTGCTGATGTCAAGAGATGGGAATGATAAAAACCCAACGGAAACAGCGGATTCCCCCGTTGCTGTTGAGCGCTTGGAATGGAGCATGGAAATCAATGGAGAACTGATGGTCGGAGATGTCGGAACATTGATGGTTTCACGTGTACCCGCCAATGCAGGGGGAAGGATTACCTACAAGAGTTCTGACCTTTCAGTTGTATTTGTGAATGAAATGACGGGAGACTATAAAGCTTGTGCCACGGGGGCGGTGGTGGTGTCTGCGATGTCGGGTGATAAGCAGGTTTCACGGAATGTTATGGTAATCGGGGCAGAGAAAACGACAGAAGTGCCTGCAACGGAGCCCGAGGATATGGGTGAACTTACAGCAAGCACAGAACCTACAAGTGAACCCACAACAACACGCGTAGAGAATACGAGCAGGCCAACAAACATGCCAAGTGAAACCAATAACCCAACCATAGCGCCGGGCAGCACAAGCAAGCCGGCGCCAAGGCCAAGTCCGGAAACGACAGAGTCGGCGATGTCAAGTCCAAGCCCAAGTCCGGAGTCAATAAAAGATTTGGTATCAAGCCCGGATTCAAGTTCGGAACCGACAGAACAGCAAGTGTCGAGCCCTGAGCCTACAATTGAGACAGTAACAGAAGAAAATACAGGCACGCCTACTACTGCGAACACATCAGAGACTGAGGAATCGTAGAAATAAATGAAAGAACGAAGAGAACCGATGAAACTGGCGCTGCTTTCGCATAAAGAACAATGAAGAAGAGGCGTACCTATGAGTACGTTCAGTTTGGATTGAATAATCGAAAATATGTCATTTTATTGAATGGGATGAAGCCATGATTGTTACGTTGATGACAAGAGAAAAATACTATACACTTACGCTTCCCGAAAAAATCGGTGGCCAGTATTGGCTGAAACATGTTGGTTCGGATGGACACCTTTCGGATATTATCGGCATTGAAGGTGTTGTTGACATGTGGCGTCTCAAATCCAATAAGGAGGCGATGGTTTTTGAGGGAGAAAGCCCTGCGAAGTTTGTGAAGCTGGAATCCCTTTCTGTGTATAACGTCGTATTGGCAAGCACAGGAGAGAAAGTTTGTGTATATACAGAGCCGGTGACGGATGACCGGCAGGGATTTTCGAAACGCATGATTCGGTCTGAACGAGCTGAGTTTTCTATCGGAAGAAGTAGAGACAATGATATTATTTTTGCAAATGAGTTTGTTTCGTCAAAACATGCAAAGATAGTCTATTATAAAAATCAGTTTACGATTGAGGATTTGGGCAGCACCAATGGTACGTTTGTCAATGGACGATGTGTCCAAAATCAGGTTTTGGCACCCGGTGATACGGTGTTTATGATGGGCTTGAAAATTGTGATGGGAGACACCTTCATTGCGCTCAACAATCCGGACGGAAAGGTTGAAATTAAGGAAACTGTCTTGTATCCGTATATAAGCCAGGAAGTTGAAGCGCAAAACGAAGAGGAAGAGGAAGCGTCATCGAATGCTATTGAGTTCTTTTATCGTTCGCCGCGGTTCAAACGAGATATTGAGACAGTCGAATTTAAGGTGGATTCGCCTCCGCACAGTGCGATAGGCGAGGAAATGCCGTTTATGATGGTGGTAGGGCCGTCCATGACCATGGGCATGGCGTCATTGACCACGGCCATTTTCGCTATCAATAATGCTATTGGCAAGGGGGATGTTTCATCGGCGATACCATCTATAGTAATGTCTGCCAGTATGCTGTTGGGCACTGTGATGTGGCCGATGCTGGCTAAACGATATGAGAAACGCCGTAAACGCAAAGAGGAAGCTCTACGTCAGGAGAAATACCACGATTATTTGGACAAGGTATCAGTGCAGTTTGCAGAGGCTTGTGCAAAACAGGAGGCGATACTCCGTGAGAATCATGTGGATATTTCGGAATGCGTAAAGCGAATTCAGGGTATCCAACGCAATCTTTGGGAACGTGGGCCAGGACAGAACGATTTTTTGAAGTTGCGGATGGGCATAGGCGAGGGGCGATTGAGTGCCACAATCAACTATTCTGAACGCAAATTTGTTCTTAAGGAAGACAATTTAGAGGAAGAGCTTTTTGCGCTGTGCGAAACGCCTAAAATTCTTCGAGATATTCCGATAACGGTCTCGTTTCTCGATAGCTTCATTTCGGGCGTAATTGGAAACGCGGTGAAAGTGCGGGAGTTTACCAAGGGTCTTGTGTTGCAAGTGGCAGCGCTGTATAGCTATGACGAGGTTAAGATGGTTTTTCTGTATAACGCAGAGGATGAAAACGAATATGACTTTGTCAAATGGCTTCCGCATGTTTGGGATGATGAGAAAAAGATTCGATTCATCGCATCTGATGCAAAGGAAGTGAAGGAAGTATCGGCATACATAGAGCGCGAGATTGAGGTGCGGAAGGCGACCAACGAAAGTGATATGGACGATGTATCGCCCTATTATATTATCTTTTCGATGAGTAAGGCGCTATCCGCACGTGCGGAAATGATTAAGCAGGTGCTGGAGCATACGAAGAATATACGAGTCAGCGTTGTGTCTTGCTTTAGGAAGTTGAAGGATTTGCCCAAGGAATGTGCGATGGTGGTGGAGTTGGAAGGTGCGTCCGGCAAGCTGTTTGACAAGCAGGACACCACAGGGCAATACACGGCCTTCCGTCCTGACATTTACTTCAACGCCAATGCCTTGGAATTGAGTGTGCGGTTGGCCAATATTCAACTTGACACTATGGCTGGGGAGTATAAGCTGCCGAGGATGTTGACTTTTCTGGAAATGTTTGAGGTCGGAAAGGTTGAGCATTTGAACTCACTTGAGCGTTGGAAGAGCAATGATCCGACGTTGTCGCTGGAAACGCCGGTTGGCATTGACACGCTGGGCGATTTGTTCAAATTGGATTTGCACGAAAAGTTTCACGGGCCGCATGGACTGGTGGCCGGAATGACCGGGTCGGGTAAGAGTGAATTTATCATCGCCTACATTCTTTCGCTGGCGGTTAACTACCATCCGCATGAGGTGGCGTTTATCTTGATTGACTACAAGGGCGGTGGCATGGCTAAATCGTTTGAAAACCTGCCGCACATGGCGGGCATTATAACGAATCTGGATGGCGCGGAAGTTAAACGATCGCTAATCTCCATCCAAAGTGAATTGAAACGACGGCAAGCGATTTTTGCAACGACCAGCAAGACGATAGGCGTGAGTAACATTGATATCTACAAGTACCAAAAACTGTATCGCGAAGGTGCTGTGCAAGAGCCGTTGCAACACCTGTTTATCATTTCTGATGAATTCGCCGAGCTTAAAACGCAGCAGCCGGATTTCATGGCACAGTTGATTAGTGCGGCACGTATTGGGCGAAGTTTGGGTGTGCATTTGATTCTCGCCACGCAAAAGCCATCAGGTGTAGTTGATGACCAAATATGGAGCAACAGCCGCTTCCGAGTCTGCTTGAAAGTGCAGGAGCGATCGGACAGTATGGATATGCTGAAACGCCCGGATGCTGCAGAAATTGCGGATACGGGGCGGTTTTACTTACAGGTCGGCTACAATGAGCTGTTTGAATTGGGGCAGTCCGCATGGGCGGGTGCACCATATTACCCTGCGGAAAAGGTGGTTATTGAAAAGGATAGAAGTGTTGTGGTAATCGACAAAAATGGCCAGCCAATCCGACAGGCAAAGCCACGTTCACGCTATGCTGCGATAGCAGATCCGCCCAAGCAATTGGACGTTATTACACAATATTTGCAAAAAACAGCCGAAAGTGAAGGCATTCGGGTGAGACCATTATGGCTTGCGCCGATTCCGGAATTTATTCATATTGAGGATATAAAGAGCAAATATGGTGTGGGCGCGTCGGAACAATATATGTTGAACCCGGTCATCGGAGAATACGATGATCCAGTGAGGCAGCAGCAGAGCCTTTTATGTATGCCGATAAGTAAAGAGGGCAATGCCATTATTTATGGCGTGGCTGGCAGTGGAAAGACAACATTTTTAACTACAATGATATATTCTTTAATGAAAGAACATACGCCGGATGAGGTCAATGTGTATATCTTGGATTTCGCATCCGAAACGCTGCGGGCATTTGCAAAGGGGCCGCATATTGGCAGCGTTATCATGTCCTATGAGAGCGAGAAGATTAACAATCTTTTCAAGATGTTGTTGACGGAAATGTCGCGTCGTAAGACGTTGTTCGCAGATTTCGGAGGTGACTACCGGTCGTATGTTGCGATGTCGGGAAGAAAAGAACCTTCTATTGTAATTGCAATTAACAATTTTGCAGCGTTCACGGAGAGTTACGAGGAAAAGGAAGAAGTCGTTGCCTATCTTACGCGAGAGGGAACAAAGTATGGCATATATTTCGTATTGGCGGCAGCGGGAACCAATGCAGTGCGCTTCCGCATGTTGCAAAATTTCAAACAGTTATATGTCTTGCAACTGAATGACGAGTCGGATTATGCGACGGTTGTCGGCAAAACAACGGATGGGTTGTATCCATCCAAATACAAGGGTAGGGGGCTGGTCAAAACTGATGCACTATATGAATTTCAGATTGCACATGTGGCGCAAGAGGCAGTGCCGTTCTTGGTTATTCGCGAAATGTGTGACGTGATGTATACACAATGGAATGGGCAGGTGGCACCGCCGATTCCTTTGCTGCCGGACGAGGTTGATGCGTTTTTTTTGGCGGAATACATCGACAAACGAACGCCGATGCGGATTCCGATTGGCGTAGAGAAGCATTCGCTCGAAGTGCATCATTATGACTTTGGCGCGTCACTGGTGCATTTGATTTTGTCCGGTAGTGTATTCCACACGAATTTTACAGTAGCGTTGTCGAATTTCATGGCAAACCAATGTGGGTTGGACGTAATGGTGCTGGATATTGCAAGGGAATATACGGGGCGGTTAGACGAAAAGATTATATGTTTTGATACGATAAACAATATTGAAGAAGCAATTAGCGATTTGTTTACATTGACTGCCAACCGGAACAATGCATTTAAGGAAGCGGCTCAGGCGGAGGAAGAGCCGGAAGAGTTCGTGCGGAAGGTTATCGTACTCAATGCGCTGTCATCGCTCAAGGGTGTGCTGTCGCAGGAGGCTAGTGATAAGCTGTCTCTAATCTTAGAAAAGGGCGAGGCGAAATATGGTATCACCGTGTTGATTGCAGAAACGGTGAAAAATATGTCCGGGTTTGCATTCGAAAAATGGTACAAACAGCATGTTACGCAGGCGGACGGCATCTGGATTGGAAACGGCGTCACGGAGCAATACCAAATCAAGGCGAATAAGAATACGCCGGAGATGTCCGTTGAGATAGACGATGCATTTGGTTTCTCGCTTATCAAAGGCAAGCCGGTTATGATTAAGATTTTGAGCGAGAGGGAAATGGAGGTGGTTTAGTGGACAAGGTTTTAGTGGAAGTGTTTTTGCCTGCGGCCGGCATAAGCTACGATATATATATCCCACTGAACAGCAGGATGAGTGAGGTTCTGCGGCTGGTCGCCAGGGTCATTGAAGACCTCTCGAAGGGTAAGTATAAATACACGAGCGAGACGACGCTTTGCGATCGAAGCTCGGGCATTATCTTCAATATTAATTTATCAGTCGCTGAGCTGGGCATCAAGAACGGCTCTAAGCTGATGTTGATATAACCTAAAAATTGAAAGGAGCAGATGCAAATGGCAAGGATTAGAGTAACCCCGGAAGAATTAGGTACGGCATCACAAACCATGATGGGATTGTCAGAGGACTATACAACCATCTACAACCAACTGCTGCAACAGGCGCGGACAATGGGCGATGCTTGGGACGGAGAGGACAACATCGCGTTTGTGACACAGATCGATGGGTTCTGTGAGGAACTCAAGCAAATGGCGGATAAGCTGAAGTCTGTAGGCGAGGCTTTAAAGCAACAGCAGACCAATTATGCAGAACGTCAAAACGACAACATTGCGCAAGTCAAGAAGCTTGTGAACTAAAAAAATAGGAAAGGAGAGTTTTATATGGCGGGTCAAATCAAGGTCAATACCGAACAAGTGGAGCAAATTGCAGGCACGATTGAGGGTCTGAATAGTCAACTGAGCGATTCGTTGCAGAGCGGTCAGAACACAATCAGCAATCTTCAAAACACGTGGGAAGGCCAGGCGTCTGAGACCACGATTGGTGCATTTAATGAGTTTGCCAAGAAATATATCAAAGATTACTATGATGTTATAGACCAATATGTTAAGTTCCTGCGCCAGAATGTCGCAGCCGGATATTTTCAGACAGAGACAGCAAATACCAATTTGGCAGATGCATTTAAGTAAACAAGGTTAAGAAAATCGTTGCGGTTGGCTGAGGACAGGGGCGTTGTGCTTGTCCTCAGTGAAGCCGCCGAAATGGACTTGAAAATAACGTCTTTAGTAAAGAAAGGCGATGATGTAATATGAGAAAAATGATAATGTTTGCAATGGTATTATGCATAATGTTGGGAGTGACCGGATGTATGGGAAACAATAAGACTGCACAGATGAATGCCGAGACAGAGCGGGCTATGCTGGATTATTTGCAGGAGACGTATGATCAGACGTTTGTGCCGGTAACATTTATTCCTGCTTGGCGCGGGTTCAATGATTCCATGAACGAGAGTATTCTGGTGGCACAGGGGTCGGAGGGATTTTGTGTGAATATCCGAGAGCGTGTGCATTCGCCGGGGAAGTTTTATGACAATTACGTCAACGCCCTTGCGTCTTGGTATGCGGATAAAGGGATGGACTATTCGCGGATTGAAGGGCTCAGCGCCGCCAAAACATACATGTATATCAACCAAGATTTAGATGCTGCGCAGATGGATGTGTTGCGAGCGCAGGGTATAGAGTTTTTGAGGGATGTAGAGGGCAGCTTTTCGTGCTTAATTGCGCTAGAAAAGACGTTTTCGGAGCAGGATTTGGAACCGATATATGAAATATACCAGCTGCTTAATGCGATAGGGCGCAGGGTTTATATGCGCATTGCCTTTTCGGCATCCGGAGAAAAATCTGAAGAATATGTCAATCAATTCCCCTTACAGTTGTTGCAATGGCCGGAGGTTGACAGTTCGCTTTCACATTATGCGTTGATTTCGGATGCAGGATTGTCGTTTGCGGAGTTTTCGAACCAAGTGGAAAATTGGGAGGATATGCGATGAGTACACGGTTGTCTTCGTTGAATGATAAGCAGAATAGTCTCTTGAACCAATTGGCATATATAGATGGTATAGTGGATTGGTCAAAAGGGGAAACGATTGTAGAGGTTCTGAGAAGAGCCGGTAAAGAGGATTTATTTAGAGAGTTTATGGATTGGGGACTTGGCGGCCTAACCATGGTCGGCCTTAAAAATGACAATGCCAATACCGGTTTTTGTGCCATAGCGTTTGCGACACCGTCAGGCGAGGTAGGCATGTCATTTCGCGGCACGGAATTTGACAAAGGCCCCAAAGATATGCTGGACAATATATCCACTGCTGCGATTGGCACTTCGCCACAGGCTGCGTTAGCTTCGGCGTTTTATAATGCGCATAAAGATAAGGCTGGCAATAACTATTTGTATGGCCATTCTAAAGGCGGAAACCTGGCGATGGAAGTATTCGCGACCAATTATTTGGAAATAAAGGGCGTATACGTGATTAACGCGCAGCCCATAAATCCGTTTGGATTGTTTCCCGATCAGCTTGCGGCATTACTCAGAGTGAACGCTATTGTTATTGATGGCGATGTCGTCAGTGGGCTTGGTGCAAATTCGATTCCTCCGGCTCGGTATGTGAAGAACAATGGAAGCAAGGATGACGACTTTTTTGGGCCGCATTGCATAGAATCCATGGAGTTTGATGAATTTGGGAACGCAAAGCCGGAGTCGCACCCTTTTGAGAAATACCCATTGCAGAAGGCCGCGCGGATAGCGGCAAGCAATATTATAGGTACTGTACAGGGTTGGTTTGCTCCGTTCTCTTGGGCGGTCAATGTGGCAGAGCGTGTTTATGATTTTTTCGCAAACGACCTGCCGGACATGGCAGAGAAGTTTTATGCATGGGCATCCGGGGCTGTTGACGACATTAAGGAGTGGGCGAAAAATGTGAAGGATGCGGTGAAAGATTTTATTGCCAAATGCAAGGACGGTATTTCCGACTGGTGGAATAAGACCTTCAACGCCGGGTATAAATATGCGATGGCCAATCCACTAATGTTGGTGGACACATATAAATTGAAGACCTATGCACAGCGCCTGGATGGTGTAAACCAGCGTTTGAACTGGCTAGATACCAGGATTGATGCGCTGTATTGGCAGGTGGGGCTTTTTGATTTGTGGGATTTAATGAAGTCGGACTGGAAAATTGGCAAGAGCTTGCGGGTAAGCAGGGCGGCTGAATATCTGCGCGATACGGCGGCCGAATTAGAGAAATTCGAGAACGAAATTGTGGGACGATTGAGCTGTTAAGAAAGAGATAGGTGGCGCAAGGAATGAACATGATAAGGAAAATTGCAGTTCTGCAATTGACACTGATTATGCTGATGGGAGTGGGTGGATGTATGAATATTTTTCCGCAGAGCGATGAAGCGGTTCGCGATGAGATTCTGTCAGAGCTGCATGGAAAATATGGTAGGGAGTTCGAAGCGATTTCCTTGGAACGTGGGTACAGTGACGTTCTGTATTGCTATCCCCAGGGCGGAGATCCAGAGGCAGACCGTGTTTGTGTGGTGCGGCAAGGAAAGGAAAATGACTATACATATAAAGATACATACTTCGGGATTGTAATTCGCGATGCGCTGGAGCAAGAAATGCAGGATATTTGTGTGGGCATAGGGCTTCCGGTGCTTGTGGTGTATCACTCGGATTCATTGTATTTTGATGATGAGTTTGATGGTACGAAAAACTACGCCGATTTTAAGCAATGGCAAGGTGAGGGGAATGCATGGCGGCATACGGTTACCGTTGTATTGCCTCTGGAGGAAGCCGATGCAGGCGAGATGTATGTCGGGCAAATTTTTGAAAAATTTGGCGACAGTGGTTTTCAGGGATTGATGTATGTAAGCATCCTTCCGGGCGAAGGGTTTGTGAAGGCGAACCGTGCGAATTTGAATGACCTCATCAGCGAATATGGTGAGCAAGCGCCTGTCTTTTCGAAGAGCATAAACTGAGGGAGGTGTATCCATGCCACAGTTGGGCGAACGGGATTTGGCATTACTGAGTTCAATTATCTATTGTGATGAATTTGTGAAACGCAATGGTGCTAATTTGCAGGAAATCGTTACGGAAATGATGAAGCCCGGGTATGTTTGGGAAGGGCTTGAGTTTTGTGGTGATTTTAAGCATATTGAGGATACGATTGGGGGCAAATTAGGCAGAGAGACGGCTGTGGAGCGGTTTAAGCAGGTTCTGGAAGAAGTGCAAAACTCCCCCGGTTTGCAAAATATACAGATTGTGAATCCGCAGCAGGGCAGCGGCAAGTCGGGTATCACGGCGGCGTGCTTTGTGGACAAGACAGACGGCGCGGCCTCTGTGGCGTTTCGAGGGACGGATGGCTCATATAAAGCGTGGATGGACAATTTTGAAGGTGCCGGAGATTCGAAAGCGACCCCGATGCAAAAAGCGGTTAAAAGCTACATGGATAAGCTGCCCGAGAAATATACCAACATCACCGTGACGGGGCACTCGAAGGGCGGAAATCTGGCGGCGTTTGCAACGCTTGTGAGCGACAAGGTTGGCCGATGTGTGTCGTATGACGGGCAGGGTTTCAGCGAAAGCTTTCGGAACAGATTCAAAGATGAAATTGCGGCCAATAGGAAAAAAATCAAAACAATTGCTGCGTATAATGATTTTGTGAATATCATAATGGGCTCGATTTCGGGAGAAACGGTATTTGTTAGAAATAACCTTGAGGTGACGGGAACGTTCCTAGAAGGGCATTACATCACCAATTTGATTTTTGACAATACATTCGACGAGAATGGGGATTTCACCTCGTTCTGTGAGCAGGATCCGTTGATTGCAGGTGCGAAGTGGTTTTTAGATACGGTTCTCAAGTATATTCCGGAGTATTATGAGGAATCTTTCACCGATACGTTTCTGCTGGGGTTGTTGGCGCTCGTATTTGGGAAGGACAAAAGAGGATTTGACGACTTTGTGGATTTTGCCCTTCGACTGGTTGACGGTGTGGTTCTGAATCCTTTGCGATTTTACACTACGGTGTGTGTTGTGCTTGCCGCTATAGTATTGGCGGTGATAGAGTTCGCGGCATACAAGACGGGAGAGTGGATTGTAGAAGGTATTATGAAGATTGTGAACAAGATAGCGGAAGCCGCATCAGCCATAGGAGAATGGGCGGAGAAAATCGCGAATGATATCAGGGAAGCGGCGGTGGCTTTCTGCAAGGGTCTGAGCGATTGGTGGAACAAGAACTTTAATAAAGGATACCAATATGCAGTGTCGAATCCACAGGTTGTCGTAGATACATATAAAATGAACACATATGCACAGCGGTTGGAGAGTGTCAATAACCGACTTGGCGGGCTGGACAGCAGGTTGAATGCGCTGTATGGACAAGTCGGACTTTTTGACTTATGGGATTTGCTGAAGGCGGATTACAAGGTTGGCCGAAGTGACCGCATATCGAGCGCGGCGGGGTATTTGCGGGAAACGGCGACGGCCTTTGCGCGGGTGGAAAAGAGTATAACATCGAAACTATGACGGGGGAGAAAGGGAATGAACGCAAATGCACAGAATGAATTGTACGCCATCAAGCAAGAATTGGGGAATATCATTTCCGAACTCGAAAGTATTGAAAGCGGTATTCGGTACGACTTCAAGGGTATAGGAAATGACATTTGCGCCAATCGACTGAGGTCGGTGCTGGAAGACAGGCTGTATAAAGCGCGGAGCACGTTGCGCAATATGGACACATTGAAAGTGCGGGAAGAATTCCAAGTCGCCCATAGTGGTGGTGGAATCAGATAGGAGGGGCAAAGTATGCTGGGACAGATTCAAATTAACACAGGGTCGGTTGTGCAGTCAGCCACACGACTGAAGGGGTATAACAACAACATTCGGACAGCGTTTTCGAGTGTAGAAACGGCAATGAACAATCTCAATCCGCATTGGGATGGTGCGGCATCAGAAAAGGCGAGGTCGGCGTTCTTTGCCATCAAGAATGCCTATGTGACAGACCGATTCAATGTGATGAACAATTTCGCCAGCTTTTTGAACAATCAGGTGAGCGAGGGCTATATTCAGACGGAAGAAACGAATAAAAAATTGGCCGAGGCTTTTAAGTAGGGAAGGTGCATTATGGCATATATAAGGGTGGATTACAGCAAGTTTGAGGTGACAGCATCGGCGATAGACACATATGTGGAAAAGCATAAGTCTAACATGAGCAATGCAAATGGTGAGGTGAATACACTGGCAGATGGATGGAATGGCGATGATTTTACACAATTTCAAAACCAGTGGAACCGAGTGACAGAAGATGGATCGACATCACAAAAAATGATTGGAGCAATGGGAAACTATGCTGAGTTTTTGCGATATGCGGCGAACAAATACAAAGAGGCACAGATAAATGCTGTGAACAGGGCGAACAGTATTCCCAAATGGTTGTGGGATTAATTTGAAGGCGAGGGGAGCATTATCTAATCTTACAAGCATAGTATGATTTTTCTACATACTCAATCGAATAAGATTTCGAAATTTTGATATTTTGGCCAATGTGAAGATTCGCTGTGCTGGCTGCGAAAGCAAAACTAAGGTGCAAAATTGTTTGTGAAATACACAAGTAAGAAGAGTCTCGCCATTA